>Ga0307517_10003359_pt1 | contig 24912 bp, 25 predicted proteins | sample 23_EM_MG_FD_194515 | JGI IMG/M metagenome (GOLD analysis project Ga0307517, IMG submission 194515) | Populus trichocarpa ectomycorrhiza microbial communities from riparian zone in the Pacific Northwest, United States - 23_EM | ecosystem: Host-associated > Plants > Roots > Unclassified | place... | reverse complement strand
GATCCCAGACCACGTAACGCGTGGCCGCCGGTTCGCCCGCGTCGACAGTCCGCTTGGTCAGCCGCTCTTCATTGCGCCGCTCAGCCATCGTCATAACCTCGGCTCATCACGCGGTCATCACATCCGGGATCAATGGCAGCGCTTAGCGGCGCATAATGTCCAGCAAAATCAGCAGGCTCTCACATAAGCGAACAGCAAAGTCGCCTTAAGCCTCCAGCTCGATGTCCCAGTAGAGGTAGTCGAGCCAGCTCTGGTGCAGGTGGTTGGGCGGGAAGCGGCGGCCGTGTTCCTGCAGTTCGTAGGCGGAGGGCCGCTGCGGCGCGTGGCGCGGCTGCATGTTCGCCTCGCGCGGGGTGCGCCCGCCCTTGGTCAGGTTGCAGCGCGCGCAGGCGGTGACGATGTTCTCCCAGGTCGTGCGCCCGCCGCGCGAGCGCGGGATCACATGGTCGAAGGTCAGGTCCTCGCCCGCCCAGCAGTACTGGCAGGTGAAGGCGTCGCGCAGGAAGAGGTTGAAGCGGGTGAAGGCCGGCGGGCGGTCCTGGGTGACGTAGCTCTTGAGCGCGATGACGCTCGGCAGCTTCATCTCGAAGGAGGGCGAATGCACCACCTGGTCATAGGTGGAGACCACATCGACGCGGTCCAGGAACACCGCCTTGATAACGTCCTGCCACGGCCAGAGTGAGAGCGGATAGTAGCTGAGGGGTCGATAGTCGGCGTTCAGCACGAGGGCCGGCGAGCCGGATGGCGGATGCGTCAGGACCTGCATCTCAGGCCCTCCCCAGCTTTAGTGGGGGGAAGCGCTCCAGGGCGCTGAAGGGGTACGCTTGTGGACTGAAGACCGAGCCCTCATTCGCATGGCGTCAGCGGCGTTTCCGCTGCGACGCTCACCATAGGACAGATTCGAAGACATCTCCATGACCGAGCCGGTCGCCTCGCCCTCACGTCGTGGTGGGGCGAGGCTTATCGGCATCGCATCTCTGGTCTTAGGCGCCGACGAGGAGGGTCGCGCCGGCGAGGGCCAGGCCCAGGGCGACGGTCACGAAGGAAACCAGGGTGTCCAGCGTGCGGTTGATATTGAAGGTCATTTTCATGGTCCTTTTCCTTCTGAGGTCCGGCGCCGGGGTTCCGTCGCCGTGTCCGATGTGGACGATGTTCAGATAGCACTTATCTGAACGTTGCCTAGATAGTGATTTGTGCGGCGCCGCTATGCGTTCTTGCATGTTGCATTGCAGCAACGGTTTTGATCCCGCCAGGCGTCCCGCGACGAAAAAGGGCCCCTCGCGGGGCCCTTGCTCGGTCAACAGGAGATGGGGAGATCAGATGCTGACGGCGGCGACGGCGGCCGTGACCCAGAGGCCAAGGCCCACGATGAGGCCGGGGAAAACCCGATCGAGAAGCCGCTCGAACCTGGAGAAACCTGCGAGAGACATGACACACACCTTTGAGTTTGAACCTCGTGGGGAGCGAGGCGTTTTGTTATTTGAACAACGCTAAGATAACATGTATCTGAGCAGCGTCAAGATATCTTTACGGCGCCCAGATAGAGATTTACAGTGAAGTCGATGAGAGAATCTCAAACAGCCGAAGCCCGGCCCTATCACCACGGCGACCTGCGCCGCGCCCTGATCGACGCGGCGCGCCGGCTCCTGGAATCGGAGGGCCCGAGCGCCCTCTCGCTCCGCGCGGTGGCGAGGGAGGCGGGCGTCAGTCCGGCGGCGCCCTACCACCACTTCAAGGACAAGGGCGAGCTGCTCGACGCGGTGGCCCGCGAAGGCTGGGACCTACTGGACAAGGCGATCGTGGCCGCCAAGGCCGCCGCGCCGTCGATCAGCGCGGCCATGACCGAGATCGGCGTCGCCTACGTCTGTTTCGCCACCAACAACCCGGCCCTCTACCGCGTGATGTACGATACCGCGCGCGACAAGGAATCCTTCCCGCAGCAGATGGCGGACGGCGACGACAGCCCCTACTGCAAGGTGCGCGACACCCTGATCGAGGCGGGCGCCGACCCCAAAGCCACAGTCGACCTGGAACTCGCCACGGTCGCGGCCTGGTGCGCCGCCCACGGCCTGGCGGAAATGTCCGGCTTCAAGCAGCTCCAGCACCTGAAGGAGGCCACGGGCGGCGAGACCAACTTCTTCCGCGCGGTCTTCAACCACATGGGCCTGTCGTCGAGGCCGCTCGAAAGCTAGATCAACCGGGTGTTCGTCACCCGCTTCGCCCCCTCGCCCACCGGCCTCCTGCACCGAGGCCACGCCTTTTCCGCGCTGACGGCCCGCGAGGCCGCACGCGACGCCGGCGGACGTTTCCTGCTGCGCATCGAAGACATCGACCGCACCCGCTGCCGGCCGGACTACGAGGCCGCGATCTTCGAGGACCTGGCGTGGCTGGGGCTCGAATGGGAGGCGCCGGTCCGGCGACAGTCCGACCACATGGCCGACTACCAGGCGGCCCTCGACGGGCTGGCCGCGCGCGGCCTCACCTACCGCTGCTTCCGCACCCGCCGCGAGATCGCCGAGGCCATCGAGGCCGCCCCGCACGGCGCCATGGAGGTCTGGCGCTGCGCGCGCCTGCCCCCCAATGAGGAAGCCCGGCGGCTGGAGGCCGGCGAGGCCTATGCCTGGCGGCTCTCGCTGGAGGCGGCCGAGCGCGAGCTGGGCGGATTCGAGGCCCTGACCTTCACCGAGGAGGGCCGCGGCGTGATCCAGGCCCGGCCCGGGCTGGGCGGCGACGTAGTGCTGGCGCGCAAGGACGTGGGCGTCGCCTACCACCTGGCCGTCGTCCACGACGACGCCCTGCAGGATGTGACTCAGGTGATACGTGGCGAGGACCTTTTCGAGGCGACGCATGTGCAGCGGCTGCTGCAGGCGCTGCTCGGCCTGCCGACCCCCGCCTACCGCCACCACCGCCTGCTCACCGGCCCCGACGGCAAGCGGTTCGCCAAGCGCGACGGCGCCCAGACGCTGCGGTCCCTGCGCGAAGCGGGCATGACGCCCGCCGCCCTGCGTACGGAGATGGGCTTTGACTGAGGGCATGGCCGCGGCCGGCGCGCCACGCTGGCGAGCGCTGGCGGTGCTGGTGTTCGGGGCCTGCGTCATCGGCCTGTCGCCGATCTTCGTGCGCCTGACCGAGACCGGGCCCTCGGCCGCCGGCTTCTGGCGCCTGGCCTTCGCCATGCCGCTGCTGGCGATCATGACCCGGCGCAGGGATGGCCCGCCGGGCAAGCCCTCGAAGATGGCGCTGCTGGCCGGCCTCGCCTTCACGCTCGACCTCGGCTTCTGGCACTACGGGATCAAATACACCTCGGTGACCAACGCCACGGTGCTGTCGAACCTGACGCCGGTGGTGGTGACCGCCTTCGCCTGGATCTTCCTGAAACAGCGGCCGCGCGCGCTCTTCCTCGTGGCCGTGGCCGTCGCTGTCGGCGGCGCCTGGATGATGGCCGTCGGCAAGGGCGGCGGCGACCACCTGGTCGATCCGCCGCTGGGCAATATCCTCTCGGCGACCACCGCCTTCTGGTACGCCCTCTACTTCCTGGCCATCGCCGAGGGGCGCAAGCGCGAGAGCGCCAGCCTGCTGATGTTCTGGTCTACCGTCATCGGCGCGCCGCTCCTGCTGATCGCCGCCCTGGTGGCGCACGAGCCGGTGATCCCGCCGGGCCTGGGCGGCTGGGGCGCGTGCGTAGGGCTCGGCCTGATGCACGTGGTCGGCCAGGGCTCGATCGCCTGGGCGATGGGCCGCTTGCCGACCGCCACCGCCTCGGTGGTGGTGCTGGTGCAGCCGGTGGTCGCCGCCTGGCTGGGCTGGATCCTGTTCGCCGAGGCCATCGGCCCGCTGCAGGCAGCCGGCGCGGCGGTGGCGCTCTTCGGCGTGGTGCTGGCGCAGTGGGCGGCGCGGGTGCGGCCAGCGACGGCGGCCTGAGGCGCGCTAGGTCCCCTGGCCCGGCAGCCGCCACGCCAGCCGCGCGCGCTCGATCGACGCGAGCTTGGCTGCGAACGGGGACCAGTCATCGGCCTCGGCGATCGCCGCCCAGATCGCCTCGATCTCGTCGATAAGCAGCTCCTCCGGCTCGGGCCGCGAGAAGTAGGGGTCGGCCAGCCGCTCGGGCCGGTCGGGCGTGAACTTGGCCAGCAGGTTGCGGAACTCTTCGAAGGCCGGATCCCAGTAGAGGTCGCCGCGGACACCCTTCAGCGCCCGGCCCTCGTCGCCGCAGAACCAGTCGAAGAAGAACGGCTCCCACCGCAGCCGCTCGCCGCCCTCGGCGATGGCGCGGAACATGGCCTGGACCAGGGCCGCGTTCTCGTCCGGCTCCCGTGGGATCACCCCCAGCCGGCCGATCATCGCCGCCATCAGCTCGTCGCGATAGGCCGGCGCGAAGCCGTTCAGCGCTTCGACCAGGGCGTCGCTCTCGACGACCAGGCCCAGGCTCCCCGCCAGCTGCTGCAGGTTCCAGAACACCGCCTCGGGCTGGCGGCCGAAGCTGTAGAGCCCGGCGTGGTCGAAATAGGCGGCGGTGAAGTTGGGGTCGTTGTGCGGCAGGAACCGGTAGGGTCCGTAGTCGAAGCTCTCGCCGGTCATGTTCATGTTGTCGGTGTTGAGCACACCGTGGACGAAGCCTGCCGCCATCCAGCTCGCCGTCAGCCGTGCCGAGCGGGCGATCACCGCGCGCAGCATCGCCGCCGGCCGGTCCTTCGCGCCCGCCAGCTCCGGGTCGTAGTTGGCGATGACATAGTCGGTGAGCTGGCCGATCCGGTCGGCGCGCTCGAAGAAGGCGTGGCGCTGGAAGCTGCCGAAACGGATGTGGCTGTGGCTCAGCCGCACCAGCACCGAGGACCGCGTCGGGCTGGGCTCGTCGCCGCGCTCCAGCTCCTCGCCGGTCTCGATCAGCGAGAAGGAGCGCGAAGTGGGCACCCCCAGCGCCTCGAGCATGGCGGTGGCCAGCACCTCGCGCACGCCGCCCTTGAGCGTCAGCTTTCCGTCGCCTGAACGTGACCACGGCGTGCGGCCCGAGCCCTTGGTCCCGAGGTCGAGCAGCCGGCCGGATTCCGCTTCGCGCATCTGGGCGAAGGTGAAGCCGCGGCCGTCGCCGAGCTCGGGGTTGTAAACCCGGAACTGGTGGCCGTGATAGCGCTGCGCCAGGGGCGGATCGAGGTTGCCGGGCAAGGGTTCGAACCGGCCGAAGTGGGCGATCCACTCGTCATCCGTCAGCGTGTCGAGGCCGACTGTCGCCGCGGCCCGATGGTTGCGGAACCGCAGGATCGTCTGCGGAAACCTCTCCGCCCGCACCGGATCGGCGAACTGGGGCCCCAGGTCCTGCAGTTTCGGATCGGGCGTGTAGGCGGGCGAGACCGGCATCTGGCCGAGATGGACGCTTTAGTGAGGATGGACAAGTCTCGCCTCTCCTCTCTCACCCAAGCATGCGCCAACGACTTCAGCCGTGCCGGATATGCCTCATCCTAATCGCGACGCGCTCTAACGACCGGGCAGGGCGTAGGCCACCAGGTAACCTCCACCGCGGGCCTTCAGGGCCTTGCTCCCGCCGGCGGCGATGACCACGAACTGGCGACCGCTGGCCTCGGACCGATAGGTCATGGGCGTCGCCTGGCCCCCTGCCGGCAGGCGGGACCGCCAGACAAGCTTGCCGTTCCGAAGGTCGAACGCCCTCAGGCTCTGTTCCTGGGTGGCCGCGACGAACACCAGGCCGCCGCGGGTGGTGAGGGTTCCCCCCAGGTTCACGCTGCCCATGGGAATATCCAAGGGCAGGCGCCAGTTGAAGGGACCGACATCACGGCTGGTGCCGAGGGGGTGGCTCCAGATCACCCGATGACGGGCAAGATCCACCACCGTGATCATCCCGAACGGCGGTCGCTGGCACGGAACCTCGAGCGGCGAGAGGAACGGCGCTGGATTGATCGCGAAGGGGGTTCCCACCTGCGGTGAGATGAACCCGATCCTCGGACCCAGCCCCACGGGCTTGATGCCCCTGGCGTCAGCCTCCGCGCGCGGGATGGTGCGGACATAGTTGGCCATGCGCGAGATGTTGAAGACCGCCAGCTGGCGTTCGGGGTCTATCGATATGCCGCCCCAGTTGGCCCCTCCCAGCGTGCCGGGATACTCGATGCTCGGCCGGGAATCCGCGCCGGGCGGTGTGAACTGGCCCTCGTAGCGGGCGCGTCGGTAGGCGACCCGGCACCAGAGCTGATCGAGCAGCGTCAGGCCCCACATGTCCTTCTCGGTGAGGTCCGGCGCATCCACCGACGGAAGCTCGACGCTGTAGGGTTGGGTGGGCGACAGGTGCTCGCCCGGCCCACCGTGTTGCGGGACGAGACGTTCGACCACCTTCGTGAGGGAGACGCCGGTGCGGCGATCCAGCAGGAACAGCTGGCCGCGCTTGCTGGTCTGCAGCAGGGCGGGGATGACGGCGCCGTCAGGGCCTTTCACGTCGAGCAGTGTCGGTTGCGGGGAGACATCGTAGTCCCACACGTCCCGGTGCACGGTCTGGAAGATCCAGTGGGTTGCGCCGGTGGCGGCGTCGATGGCGACCACCGAACTGGAGACCCGCTGCGACGCCGGCGTGCGGTGGGCGCTCCAGTAGTCGGGCGTGGAGTTGCCGGTTGGCAGATAGATCAGTCCCAGCCCCTCGTCCGCGCTGATCGGCGCCCACACATTGGGCGTGCCGGGGGTGAACGCCGCACCTTCAGGAGCCGCCTGCCCCGGAAGCCGGCCTACATCCCAGGCCCAGACCAGCGCACCGTTGCGGGCGTCGAAGGCCCTGACCACTCCGGACGGCTCGCCTACGAACTGGTTGTCGGTGATCGAGGCGCCGAGGATCACCTTGCCGCCAACCACCGTGGGCGCCGAGGTGACCCCGTAGTAGCCCGGCATGGTGGGGCCCAGTCCCGTCTTCAGGTTGACGGAGCCCGCCTGGCCAAAGGTTTGGCAGAGCCTGCCGGTCGCGGCGTCCAGCGCGACCAGCCGCGCGTCGAGGGTCGTGGCCAGGATGCGCTGGGGACAATCGCCGCCAGTCGTCCCGGCGTCGAAATAGGCCACCCCCCGGCATGGCCGCGGCGTGACTTTCTTGCCCGGCGGATTGGGATCGTATCGCCACCTGGTCGCGCCGGTTTCCGGATCGAGCGCGCTCACCACATCGGCGCCGTTGCACACATAGAGGAGGCCGCCCACCTTCAGCGGCGTGACCTCTAGCGTGGCGTTCTCTGGGCCGAGCCGCGTCGTCCAGGCCAGCTTGAGCCCCTGCACGGTGGCGGGCGTGAGGTCGGTCAGGCCTGAGAAGCGCGCGCCGCCAGGATCACCGCCGTAGGCCTTCCATTCATCGGTCTGGGCCTGTGTCGCCTGGAAAGCTATGGCGGGGAGCGGACCGGCAGGCGCGATGTAGTGACGCTCCCAGCCTGCGGGGCGGGCGAGGATCCCCGCCACCAGGACCAATGCGCAGATCAGGGCGAAACCGGCCGTGAGCCGGCGCTCCCTCGGCGAGGACTCGTCGTCCTTGCCGCTCGACACCAGAAGGACCAGCAGCCAGAGACCGACGACGGTCGGCGCGATCACCCGCGGCGCCAGCGCCCAGCCATCGAAACCCACCTCCCAGAATGACCAGCCATAGATCGCCGCCAGCAAGGCGCCGTAGACGGCGATCGCGGACCTTCGGCCGCGCCACAGCAGCCATCCGCTGACCAGGCAGCCGGCCCCGATCGCCACATAAGCCAGCGACCCGCCCAGGGAGCCCAGCCAGACCCCGCCGGCCGACAGCACAAGGCCGATCAGCGCCAGCAAGACGGCGGTGATCTTCCAGAAGAGGTTGGGCATCTTCAGCTCCCCGATCCCGGCTCATTCAGCTCGGCCTGGCGGACTGAAGATGGCCTAGCTTGAGGCCGGAGACCAGCTAGTGCGAATATCCGCTCCCATCGATGGGCCTTCAGGCGCCGGCCCCGGCCCTTCAGAAGAAGGACCGGCTGGCGCAACCCTGAGAAGGAACCCCGCATAACGTCAGCGAAGTGATGACCGCCGCCACCTTAGCGGACGCGGGCGAACCCCGTCGATTGCGCCGCCCATTCCTGCTACCTCAGACCATGGCCAAGCGGATCACGCTCGATTTCCTGCGCACCGAGAGCGCGTCGGGCATGATCCTGGCGGCCGCGGCGCTCTTCGCCATCGTGCTCGCCAACTCGCCCTGGGCCGGCGCCTATTTCGGCTTCATCGAGGCCCCCTTCACCATCCAGATCGGCGGCTTCGTCGAGACCCATTCCGTCCTCGACTGGATCAAGGAAGGGCTGATGGCGATCTTCTTCTTCGTCGTCGGCCTGGAGATCAAATACGAGATCGTCCGCGGCGAGCTGGCCAATCCGCGCCGGCTGGCCCTGCCGGTGCTGGCGGCGCTGGGCGGGATGATCGCGCCGGCGGGAATCTACCTCGCCTTGAACATGGGCGCCGGCGGCGTGCCGCAGGGCTGGCCCACCCCGGTCGCCACCGACATCGCCTTCGCGCTGGCCGCCCTGGCTATCGCTGGGCCGAGGCTCGCGCCCACCCTGCGGGTCTTCCTGCTGACGCTGGCCATTGTCGACGACCTGGGGGCCGTGGCGCTGATCGGGGCGCTCTTCACCGACCACATCCACATGGCCGCGCTGGGCGGCGCGCTGGCGGCCCTGGCCCTGATGGGCCTCCTCGGCCGCTGGGGAAAGGCGCCCTACCTCTTCTACGGCATCGGCTTCGTCCTGCTCTGGGCCTTCACCCTGAAGTCGGGGATCTCCACCTCAGTGGCCGGCGTCGCGGCGGCCGCCACCATCCCCCTGGGCGCGCGCAAGCCCGGGCGGCCGGGGGTGCTGGAGGACTTCATGCAGAGCCTCCACCCCTACGTCGCCTTCTTCATCCTGCCGCTCTTCGCCTTCGCCGCGGCCGGCTTCTCCATCCAGGGCCTTGGCGTGCGCGACCTCTTCGGCCCGGTGGCGATGGGCGTGGCGCTCGGCCTCTTCCTCGGCAAGCAGCTGGGGGTGTTCGGCGCGGCCGCCCTGGTAATGGGTCTGAAGCTGGCCAGGCGGCCCACGGGCGCCAGGTGGATCGAGCTCTACGGCGTCTCGCTGCTCTGCGGCATCGGCTTCACCATGAGCCTGTTCATCGGCCAGCTGGCCTTCCCCATGGGCGACACCAGCGACCAGGCGCAAGTGCGCATCGGGGTGGTGGCGGGCTCGCTGCTCTCCACCCTCGCCGGCATGGCGGTGCTGGCCTGGGCCCAGGCCCGGCGCGCCCCGGACCTGGACCGCTAAAGCGCTATTCGCTCCGATTGAATCGGAGCGGCGCTCCAGATCTTTGCTTTGTCGCGCTTTCTGGAGCCGAACCGGCGGCCACTTCGGCGGAAAGCACTCTAACCGCCGATCGCGGCGCGCAGGTAGGCGGCGGCCTCGCCGGCCGCGATCTCCACCGCGGGCGACACGCCGGCCATGACGAAGAAGTCGTGGATCAGGCTCGGGTGCTCGACGTGCTTGGCGTCGACGCCGGCCGCCTTGAGCCGCTCGGCATAGGCGCGGCCCTCGTCCTTCAGGGGGTCGAAGCCGGCGGTGACCACGAAGGCCGGCGCCACGCCGGCCACGTCGGCGCGGCCCAGCATGGCGCGGTGCGCCTCGGGGTGGCCCGCGGCGGCGAGGCACTTGTCGAACCAGGCGATCGCCGCCTTGGTCAGCACTGGGCCGTCCAGTTCCTTGCGCGACGCCGTCTCCTCGTCCGGCCAGATGCCGGGGTAGAGCAGGAGCTGGAAGGCGAGCTTGCGCTTGGGATCGTTCTTCAGGTCGACGGCGACGGAGGCCGCGAGGTTGCCGCCCGCCGAATCCCCGCCCACCGCGATCCGCGCCGGATCGACGCCCAGATCCCCGGCGTGGTCGAAGGCCCATTTGGCGGCCGCCAGCGCGTCATCGTGGCCGGCCGGGAACGGGTGCTCCGGGGCCAGGCGATAGTCCACCGCCAGCACGCGGACGCCCGCACCCTTCGCCAGCCTGCGGCAATGGCCGTCATGGGTCTCCAGGTCGCCGATCACGAAGCCGCCGCCGTGGAAATAGACCAGCAGGCCGGAGGGTGTCGCCACCCCCGGCGGGGTGTAGAGCCGGGCCGCGATCTCGCCCGCGGCGCCGGCGATCCTCAGGTCGCGCGCCTCGACGTCCTTGGGGGCATCCGGGTCCTGGGCGGTCCGCTGCATACGGTAGCCGGCGCGGACCATGTCCGGCGGGATGTCGTCCAGCGACGGCTGCGGCTGGCCCTCCAGGGCCTTGGCCTGTAGCTCCAGCATCGTCTGGAAGTCGGCGTCGAGGGTGGACATCTGCGGTCTCCTGAAACGAAAAAGGGGCCGCCTCGCGGCGACCCCCTCTAGTCGAGCAAAGCGGTTTTGTTACTCCGCGGCCTGCTTCGGCGCGTAGCCGAGGACGGCCTTGGTCTCCAGGAACTCGTGGAAGGCGTAGTCGCCCCACTCGCGCCCGTTGCCGCTCATCTTGTAGCCGCCGAACGGGGCCATCATGTCGCCGCCGCCGCCGTTGATCGAGACCTGGCCGGCGCGCAGCCGCGAGGCGACCTTGCGGGCCTTCTCGATATCGCCGGACTGGACGTAGGCGGCGAGACCGTACTCGGTGTCGTTGCCGATATCGATGGCCTGGTCGACGGTGTCGTAGCCGAGGATCGCCAGCACGGGGCCGAAGATCTCTTCCTTGGCGATGGTCATGTCGTTGGTGACGTTGGCGAAGATGGTGGGCTTCACATAGTAGCCCTTGTCGAGGCCGTCGGGCCGGCCCACGCCGCCGATCACCAGGGTCGCGCCCTCGTCGATGCCGGCCTGGATCAGCTTCTGGATCTTGTCGAACTGGGTCTTGTTGACCACGGGACCCAGCTGGCTGTTGCCGTTCGGGTCGCCGACGGTGACGCGGGCCGCCGCTTCACGCGCCGCCGTGATCGCCTCGTCCATCCGCGTCTTCGGGACCAGCATGCGGCTGGGCGCATTACAGGACTGGCCGGAGTTGGGCATCATCGCGCCCACGCCGCGGCCCACGCCCTTGGCGAAGGCGTCGTCGTCCAGGACGATGTTCGGGCTCTTGCCGCCCAGCTCCTGGGCCACGCGCTTGACCGTGGGGGCCGCCGCCTTGGCGACCTCGATGCCGGCGCGGGTGGAGCCGGTGAAGGAGACCATGTCCACGTCGGGATGGCTGGACATCGCCGCGCCGACGTTCGGACCATCGCCCTGCACCATGTTGAACACGCCCGCGGGCACGCCCGCCGCATGCATGATCTCAGCGAAGATCTGGCCGGAGAACGGCGCGACCTCGGAGGGCTTCAGCACCATGGTGCAGCCCGTGGCGATGGCCGGGGCCACCTTGCAGACGATCTGGTTGAGCGGCCAGTTCCAGGGCGTGATGAAGCTGCAGACGCCGATCGGCTCCTTGACGATCATCGTCGAGCCGCGGTCTTCCTCGAACTTGTAGGTCTTCAGGACCTCGATGGTGGTCGACAGGTGCCCCATGCCGATCGGCACCTGGGCCCGCTGGGCCAGCGACGACGGCGCGCCCATTTCTTCGGTCACCGCGGTGGCCAGGTCGCCGAAACGCTTCTGGTACTCGGCCAGGATGCGGCCCAGCACTTCCAGGCGCTCCTCGCGGCTGGTCTGCGACCAGCTGGCGAAGGCCTTGCGGGCGGCCTTGACGGCCTTGTCCACGTCAGCCGCCGAACCCATCGAAATCTTGCCGGCGACCTCTTCGGTCGCGGGGTTTTCGACATCGAGGGTCTTCGGCGTGACCGGATCGACCCACTTGCCGTCGATATAGAACTGTAGGTACTCGCGCATGGCGTTCTCCTGGACCGTTTTCTTGCACCGGAGCCTCGCGCCCCGACATTCAAACAAGCATTTTAGTGATCGGCGATAACTGGGGAAGTCCCGTCGTCGCTACAATTGATGCACCAAGGGCTGTCCCGCAACCGGGGACCGGCATTTCAGCACATAATCCGCCGGGATCGAGCCGATGTGGAGGTCGCGATGGGGGTCAGGGTCATTAGTTTCCGTCCCATCTTGTTGTCGACGCGAACCTTGGCCCGGCCGCACGCCGCCCGACAAGCGCTTGCGGCTGGACCAGCGGGCCGATAAAGCCCGGACGAAGCGTATTTCCGGAGACCGCAAATGATCGCCATCGGCGTCATCGTCATCTTCCTCGTCGTGGTCGGCGCGTTGAACGTCTACGAGTTCGGCCGGCTGGACTGAGGCCATCGGGACCCGGTCCCATGACTGAACGGGGCGCGGCGCTCGTCACCGGCGGCGCCCGGCGGATCGGGCGGGCGCTGGTCATCGCGGCCGCCGACGCCGGCTTCGACGTCGCCATCCACGTCCGCGGCGTCGACGACGAGGCCGAGACCGCCGCCGCCGAGGTCCGCAAGCGCGGACGCAAGGCCGCGATCCTGGCCTGCGATCTGCGCAAGGAATCCACCACCGTGGCCCTGGTGGGCGAGGCCGAGGCCGAGCTCGGGCCGGTCACCCTGCTGGTGAACTCGGCCAGCACCTTCGAGGAAGACGCATTCGCCGACATGAACCGCGCGTCGTGGGACGCGCACATGGAGACCAACCTGCGCAGCCCCCTGGTGCTGGCCCAGACCTTCGCGCGCCGCCTACCCGCCGGGCGCGAGGGGCTCATCGTCAATATCCTTGACCAGCGGGTGCTGAACCCGACGCCGGAGTTCTTCTCCTATTCGCTGAGCAAGGCCGCGCTCTGGGAGGCCACCAGGCTGCTGGCCCAGGCGCTGGCGCCGCGGGTGCGGGTCAACGGCATCGGGCCTGGGCCCACCCTGCCCAACAGCCACCAGGATCAGGCCGCCTTCGAGGCCGAGGCCGCGGCCACCCTGCTGCGCCGCCCCGTGCCGCCGAGCGAAATCGGCCAGGCCCTGCGCTACCTGATTGACGCAACGTCAGTGACCGGCCAGATGATCGCCGTCGATTCCGGCCAGCACCTGGCCTGGATGAGCTGAGGCCGGAGCCATGACCGCCGCCCCGCTTCCCGAACCCGGAGCCAAGCCCGACACCCAAGCCTCCCCTCAACCCCGCGTCGTCATGACCAAGGTCTTCGTCACCGGCCTCAAGGTCCAGGCCGAGATCGGCGTCTACAGGCACGAGATCGGCCGCGTGCAGCCGCTGGTGGTCGATGTCGAGCTCGACGTGCCCACCGCCGGCGCCGAGCGCCTCGCCGACACGCTCAACTACGAGACCATCCTGCAGTCGGCCCGCGCCATCGCCGCGGAGGGCCACATCGCCCTGGTCGAGACCTTCGCAGAGCGGCTGGCCAACGCCTGCCTCGCCGACCCCCGCGTCACCCGCGCCAGGGTGCGCGTGGAGAAGCCCCTGGCGCTCGCCCCTGACGCGGTCGGCGCCGGCGTCGAGATCACCGTCGTCCGCGGGTGAGCAATTTGTAACGGAGTTACGCCTTTGCGTGACGCCATCCCGGGCCCATTTCTTGAAGAGCCCGCTCCTGGGCAAGGAGGAACCCGTACCGACGATGACCGAGCAAGCGACCTACGGCGCGAGCGAGGACCGCACCATGCCGGCGGTGGTCTATGCGCTCTATCTGGTGGGCCTGACGCACGGCCTGACCATCCTCATCGGCCTGATCCTGGCCTACGCCAGCCGCGGCGCGGCCGGGCCCGTGATGCAGAGCCACTACACCTTCCAGATCAGGACCTTCTGGCTCTCGATCGGCTGGTTCATTGTGGGCTGCGCCCTGATGTTCTGGGGCGGTGTCTTCAGCTTCATCCTGATCGGCATCCCGTTCTTCGGGCTCGGCCTGGCGATCTGCGGGCTGGTCTGGCTGTGGTTCCTGATCCGCTCGATCCTGGGCGTGATCCACCTGGCCCGCGGCGAAGCCTATCCGCGGCCCTACGCCTGGATCGCGTAAGTCGAATCATCCCTCCTCTTTAGGGGAGGGATGGTCGTGCTACGCGCTGACCAGCTGCCGCCGCACCATCTTCGAATAGTCGTCCATCAGGCTGAGCGAGATGTTGCCCGGCCGGAACGAATATTCGCCGATCTCGGCCACCGGGGTCACCTCGGCCGCGCTGCCGGTGACGAAGCATTCCGAGAATGTGGAAAGCTCCTCCGGCAGGATGTGGCGCTCGATGACCTCGAAGCCCCGCTCGCGCGCCAGCCTGATCACCGACTGGCGCGTGATGCCGTTCAGAAAGCAGTCGGGCAGCGGCGTATGGATCACCCCGTCCTTGATGAAGAACACGTTGGAGCCGGTGCTCTCGGCGACATAGCCCCGGTAGTCGAGCATCATGGCGTCGTTGAACCCGGCCTTCTCCGCGGCGTGCTTGGAGATGGTGCAGATCATGTAGAGACCGGTGGCCTTGGCGTGTACGGGCTCGGTCTCGGGCGACGGGCGCTTGTATTTCGCCCAGCACATGCGGAGGCCGCGAGCGCGTTCCTCGGGGCTGAAATAGCTCGGCCAGTCCCACACCGCGACCGCCACGTGGATCTTGGTGTTCTGGGCCGAAACCCCGATCATCTCCGAGCCGCGCCAGGCGATCGGCCGGATGTAGGCGTCGGTCAGGCCGTTCTTGGCGCAGGTGTCCTTGCAGGCCTGGTCGATCTGGGCCACCGTGAACGGGATTTCGAAGTCCAGGATCTCCGCGGACTGGAACAGACGCTCGGTATGCGCCGTCAGCTCGTAGATCTCCCCTCCGTACATCCGTTCGCCCTCGAACACGGCCGAGGCGTAGTGCAGGCCGTGCGTCAGTACGTGCACCTTCGCCTCGCGCCAGGGCACGAACTGACCGTCCAGCCAGATCCATCCATCGCGGTCGTCGAAGGAAACGGGAGACATGAGAGGGTGACCTCCTTTCGTGAGGCTCCCCTTGAAACCTCCCAGGGCGGCGACGTCAAACAAATTGGCCCGCCGGCGCAAGGCCGGGCAGCATGAGCGCGCCCGCCGATCCGCGGCTGATCCTGCGCGAGGACGAGCTGGACGCGGGCCTGGAGCTGCTGCTGCTGGCCGAGGCCTCGGTCTGGGCGGCGGTGGACCAGGGCCTGGAGGCGCAGGGCCTCGGGCTTGGGCGCTCGCACTGGCGCGCGGCCTTCCTGCTGCGGCGCAGGCCCGGCGTCGGCGTGCAGGAGCTGGCCCACCTCACCAGCCTCTCGAAACAGGCGGCGAGCCGCATCCTGGTGGACCTGGAGGGCCGGGGCCTGGTCGAGAAGGCGCAGGGCGACCTCGACGGGCGCCGGCGCACGGCCGCCCTCACCCCGAAAGGCGAGGCTTTCGAGGCCGCGATCGGCGAGCGGCTGAGGAGCCAGCTCGCACGCGCCTATCGCGCCGCGGGCCTGGACGGCGTAGCGGGAGCCAGGCGGATCCTGGCGGCGCTGGCGGGCGGTCGCACGCGCAGTCCCGGTGGAGGCGTAGCATGAGCCTGAACGGACCCCAGACCGGCGCCCTGCCGCGCACGCGCCACCTGCTGATCGTCGACGACGACGACCGCATCCGCGAGCTCCTGAAGGAATACCTGGCCCGTGCGGGTTTTCGGGTGACCGCGGCGTCCGGCGGCGGCCCGGCCCGCAAGCTGATGAAGAGTTTCGACTTCGACCTCGCCGTCTTCGACGTGATGATGCCGGGCGAGGACGGTTTTGCGCTCACCCGCTGGCTACGGGACCAACGGGGTCCGGCCGGCAAGACGCCGGTCCTGATGCTCACCGCCCGCGGCGGGCCCGAGGATCGCATCGAGGGCCTGAAGACCGGCGCCGACGACTATCTGGCCAAGCCCTTCGAGCCGGAGGAGCTGGTCCTGCGCATCGAGGCGATCCTGCGCCGCGGCGCCGACCGGCCGGTGCAGAGCGGGCCCCTGCTGCTCGGCCGCTGCCGGTTCGACCCCGACCGCGGCGAGCTCGCCTGCGACGGCGAGCCGGTGCGCCTTACCGAGGCCGAGGTCGCCCTGCTGCGTCGTCTCGCCCGCACCCCGCACGATCCCGTCGACCGCCTGGCGCTGGCGCACGACACGGTCGATCCCTCGGGCCGCGCGGTCGACGTGCAGGTGACGCGGCTTCGGCGTAAGATCGAGGACGATCCCAAGACGCCCCGCTACCTGCAGACCGTACGCGGCGTCGGCTACAGACTGGCCCCGGACTAGATGGCGCGCAGCACCCGCGTGATCGGCCGCTGGATCAAGCGGCAGATGCCGAAGACGCTGTTCGGGCGCTCGCTGCTGATCATCGTGCTGCCGGTGGCGATCATGCAGATCGCGGTCACCTACATCTTCTTCGACGAGCACTGGCAGACGGTGACCAGCCGGCTCTCCGAAGGCCTGGCCGGCGACATCGCCTGGGCCGTGGAGAGCTACCAGGAGGACCCCGACGACTTCGCCCGCATCTCCGGCCGGGCCGAGGAATCCATGGGCCTCTCCATCGCGCTGCAGCCCGGCCGCAAGCTGCCCGCCACCCGCCGCGACGCGCCGGTGCTGTTCGAGCCCTTCTTCGCCCCTATCGACCGCTCGCTGGAGCGCGCGCTGGACACCCGGCTCGACGACCCCTTCTGGTTCGACACCACCCGCTACCCGGCCTATGTCGACATCCGCGTGGCGGTGCCGGGCGGGGTTATGCGGGTGCTGGCGCCCCGCGACCGGGCCTTCGCCACCCAGGGGCACATCTTCGTCCTCTGGATGACCGTCGCGACCATCCTGCTCACCACCATCGCCATCCTGTTCATCCGCAACCAGGTGAAGGCCATCGAGCGGCTGGCCAATGCTGCGGAGGCCTTCGGCCGCGGCGGCGACGTGCCCCGCTTCAAGCCGCAGGGGGCCAGGGAGGTCCGGCGCGCCGCCAACGCCTTCCTCGACATGCGCGCCCGCATCCAGCGCCACATCGACCAGCGCACCACCCTGCTCGCCTCGGTCAGCCACGATCTGCGCACCCCGCTCACCCGCTTGAAGCTCTCGCTCGCGCTGGCCGAGCCGTCGAAGGCCAACGCCGCCATGAAGGGCGACCTGGCCGAGATGGAGCACATGATCGACGAATACCTGGCCTTCGCCCGCGGCGAGGGCGGCGAGGCCGTCGAGACCGTCCACCTGCGCGAACTGATCGACGAGGTGAGCGAGGGCGCGGTCAGGGCCGGCGCCCAGGTCGCCGTCGCCGCCGATCCCGAGCTGACCGCCTCGGTCAGGCCCAACGCCCTGAAGCGCGCACTCTCCAACCTGGTCATGAATGCCGCCGTCCATGGCGAGCATGTGGAGGTCGCCGCAACTGTGCGGCCGCAGGGCGGCGTCGAGATCACCGTCGACGACGACGGGCCCGGCATCCCCGAGGACCGCTACGAGGAAGCCTTCAAGGCCTTCGGCCGCCTCGACGAGGCGCGCAACCAGAACGCCAAGGGGGTCGGCCTGGGCCTCGCCATCGCCCGCGACGTCGCCCGCGGGCACGGCGGCGACATCGTCCTGCAACGCTCGCCGATGGGGGGCCTGCGCGCCATCGTGCGGCTGCCCGGATGAACTCTCGGCCAACGCCAACGGCTCGCTGAAGATGGAGGCCTGCCCCGCCGCCATCTGTCAGGCGCAGACCTGGACGCGCGACTGAGCGACAACTTTCGCAGGCCCTGCATCCGAGACGCCGCTCGGCGGCCACTAATGGATGTGGATGCAGATCGGAAGGGCCTCGCCATGCATCAGGCCGTAAAGCCCCACGGCGCCATGGGCGTGGTGATGGGCTGGTTCCTGGAGAGCGGCAACGCGGTGCAGAACCGCGCCACCGTCGAGGCGCTCGACCCGCCGCCCCGCGCCGCGGTGCTGGAGGTGGGCTTCGGCCCGGGCCAGGCGCTGGCGATGCTGGCCCAGACCCGCGCTGGGCCTGGTGGCGGGCGTCGACCCCTCCGAGCTGATGGTGGCGAGCGCACGCCGCAGGCTGGACAGCGTTCACGGCCGTGGCTCGCCGACGCGGCGCCGGCCGCCTGTTCACGCCAGTTCGTAGCGGATCGGCAAGGTCTTCGGCCCGTTGACGAAGTTGGCTTCGGAGAGCTTGGCCTCGCCGGCCAGTTCGACGGACTTCAGCCTGGGCAACAGCTCTTCCCACAGGATCCGCATCTCCATCTTGGCCAGGTGCTGACCAAGGCACAGGTGGGCGCCGTAGCCGAACGCCAGGTGCCGGTTGGGGCTGCGGTCGACACGGAATTCGTTCGGATCCTCGAACACCGCCTCATCGCGATTGCCGGAGGGATAGCAGAGCATCAGCCAGTCGCCTTTGGCGATGGCCTGGCCGTTCAGGGTGGTGTCCGCCGCGGCGCTGCGCATGAAGTGCCGGACGGGGGTCGTCCATCGGATGGCTTCATCCACCAAGCCCGGGATCAGGGCCGGGTCGGCCTTGAGCTTGGCCAACTCGGCCGGGCGCTCGGCCAGGGCCCACATGGCGCCGGCGGTGGACGCGGAGGTCGTGTCGTGGCCAGCGGTGGCGATGATCAGATAGTAGGAGAGGGCGTCGATGTCCGAGATCGGCTGGCCGTCGATCTTGGCGTTGGCGATGGTGCTGGCCACGTCCTCGCGCGGATTGGCGCGGCGATCCGCGGTCAGCGTCCGGAAGTAGTCGAAGAACTCCATCAACGTGGCTTGCATCGCCGCCAGGCGCACCTCGGACGTTTCGTCCTTGCCGGTCCGGTTGAGGTCGGGATCGGTGGATCCGAACAGTTCCTGGGTCAGCTTCAGCATGCGTGGCTCGTCCTCGCGCGGCACGCCCAGGATCTCCATGATCACCCGCAGCGGAAAGCGCAGCGCGACCTCCTCAACGAAGTCGCACTGGCCGCCCAGGGCCGCCATCCTGTCCACGGCCTCGCGGGCCAGCTCGCGAATGCGTCCTTCGAGCTTGCGGATGTTCTGCGGCATGAACCAGGCCTGGGTCAGGACCCGGTATTTCATGTGATCCGGCTCATCCATCTGGACCAGGGTGTAGACCAGGGGACGGCCGCTCGCCCGCCCCGCGCGACCGCGCGCGACCGCCTCAAGCGGCGCAAGGTTCGAAGGGAAGTCCCCATAGGGGAACAGGGTGTTGTCCTTGCTGACGTCCAGGATGTCGGCGTGTCTGGTGACGATCCAGAATGGGTCGAAGCCCGGCAGTTCGGCCCGCGCCACCGGTTCGTTCTGTCGAAGCCAGGCGAAGGCGGCGTCGAGGCGGGCGGGATTCGCGTGCGCCTTGGGGTCGATGACAGCGGCGAGAATGTCCTGGGGCGCGGTGGGCATGGGTGTTTCCGTTCAGCTTGGTGCCTGAATTGGCGCAGGCAGCGTTGGGCCGATCTGGACCGATTTACTTTTTTGTTGGTCGGCAATCAACATCATTGACGTGCGGCGGTGAGGACGCACCGGTTCTTGGACGGTCAGGCGCGCTCGCCTGCCCGCAACGCATCGCGGAAGGTCGTTACGCAGGTGGCGCGGATCAGATTCATGTCCATGCCTGGGTCGATCAGCACCTGCATCGAAACCCCCAGCAGTTGGCTGCCGACCATCTGGGCGGCGGCCGTCGCATCCAGGTCTTTGCGGATCTCGCCCTCGGCCTGGCCGCGCAGGATCCAGCCTTCGAACCGATTGCGAACGCGATCGTGCTCGGCCGCAAACGCGGACCGGAAGTCCGAGATATCGGCCACGACCCAGGACATCAGGCGGAAATAGGCCCGGACCTCGCCGAGGTGCGGGAGCCTCTGCAGATAGAAATCCACGTAGGCCAGGAGTGCGTCCAGGCCGGAAAGGCCGTCCATGCTGTGACTCGCAGCGAAGGCCTCCTTGTCGTCGTGCAGATAGGCGATCACCGCTTCGATCAGGCCGAGCTTTGAGCCGAACCTTTGTCCGACCAGTCCGCGGCTGTAGCCGCCGCGACGACCGATCGCTTCGAAGGTGGCGGCGCTGACGCCTTCCTCTGAAACCACAGCGACCGCGGCCTGGACCAGTCCGCGTTCGGACTCGGTCCTGCGTTCAGCCTGCGTCCGGCGGCGTTGCGGGGCTCCCAGCAGCGTGTTCTCCATCAGGCGGACCGTAACCGTTACGGCGCGCCGTCAGCGACCTTGCGGTCGGCGGCGCCTCGATTTTATAGTTGGCTGGCCACCAATTGTCACGCCACCGCGCTCTTGAGCCTGGCGTCAGCTTCACCGACACCGCCCGCGCCTAGAACCCCGCCGGCAGGTCCATAAGCAGCACGCCGCGGCCGGAGCCGGGCGCGTCGTCGCTGAACCCCACCTGGAAGGCGATCCGGCGCCCATCAGGCTCGCCCGGCATCTTCGGCGCGGCGGCCGCGCCGGTGCAAAGCAGCGCCGTGAGCGCGCACGCGACGAAACAGGGAAACTTCGACATCTCATTTCACTCCCACGAAGGCTGCGAGGTGTTGGCAAGTGGAGCCCAATTCGTGGTCCGCGAGCTGTTCCAGGGCCTTGACGGTCCCGGTCCTAGGCCGTTCCCGCGCGCGCCGAGCGACATGGACCAGGCGACGGCGTTGGCCAGCAGCTGCTGGTGAACGAGGATCGTCTTCAGAAACAGTTTCATGGATTTCCCCCCGACTGAACGCGTGGGGCCCGGTCGGGCGGGCAAGGCACGCCAGCGACCGCCGACTTTTCTCAAGCCCCCTAGTCTAGGCTCCCGCGCTCGATAGTCATATGGATGCAGGATGATCGATCCGGATTGGTGGCGCGGCGCAGTAATTTATCAGGTCTATCCGCGCTCCTTTCAGGATTCGAACGGTGACGGCATCGGCGATCTGCCCGGCATCACCCGCCGCCTGGATCACATCGCCTCGCTGGGCGTCGATGCGGTCTGGATTTCGCCCTTCTTCAAGTCGCCGATGGCCGACATGGGGTACGATGTCTCCGACTATCGTGATGTCGACCCTATGTTCGGCGTCCTGGCTGACTTCGATGCGCTTCTCGCGCGCGCCCACGAACTCGGGCTCAAGATCATCATCGACCAGGTGCTCAATCACACCTCGGACCAGCATGCCTGGTTCAAGGAAAGCCGCGCGGACCGCGTAAACGCCAAGGCGGATTGGTACGTCTGGGCCGATCCCAGGCCTGACGGAACCGCACCCAACAACTGGATTTCGGTCTTCGGTGGCCCGGCTTGGGAGTGGGACGGCCGGCGCGGGCAGTACTACATGCACTGCTTCCTCGGATCGCAGCCGGAGCTGAACTTCCACAACACCGAGGTGCAGGACGCGATGCTCGAAGCAGTTCGCTTCTGGCTTGATCGCGGCGTCGACGGCTTCCGGCTCGATGTGTGCAACCACTATTTCCATGATGCGCTCTTGCGCGACAATCCGCCCCTTCTGCCCGAAGGGTCAACGGCGCCGCGTTCGGCAAATCCCTATAATTTTCAGAATCATCTGTACGACCATAACCGGCCCGAGAACCTCGGCTTTCTGCGCCGCTTCCGCGCGTTGCTCGACGAATATCCGGGCACGATGGCGGTCGGGGAGGTTAGCGAGGTCGCCCAGGGGCCCAGAGTCATCGAGCAGTACACCTCGGGAACCGAAGGCCTGCATTTCTGCTACACGTTCGACCTGTTCGGCGCGGAATTCGCCGGCGATTCCTTCCGGGCCGCCGTCAACAGGTTCAAGGAGGCCACGCGGGACGGCTGGGTCTGCTGGACCCTGTCCAACCATGACTTCATGCGCCACGTGAGCCGCTTTGCGAAGCGGCCCGAGGATCAGGACGCCATCGCCCGCCTCTCGCTACTTGTACTCGCCTCGCTGCGCGGCTCGATCAGCCTGTATCAGGGTGAAGAACTGGGGTTGCCCGAAGCGGCGCTGCGGTTCGAGGACCTGCGGGATCCCTATGGCATCCGCTTCTGGCCTGCCATCAAGGGCCGCGACGGATGCCGCACGCCGATACCGTGGACAGAAGCCGAACCCGCGGCTGGATTTAGCCGCGGCAAACCCTGGCTTCCCGTCCCAGACGCCCACCTCGCCCGTGCCGTGGATGCGCAGGAAAAGGACCCGGCCTCCATCCTTCACCATTATCGCGCGGCCATGGCCTTCCGCCGCGCCCATCCCGTCCTGCAGCGCGGATCGCTCGCCTTTTCCGACGCGCCTAACGAAATCCTGGCGGTGGAGCGATCTCTGCAAGACGCCTCCATGCTCTGCATCTTCAACATGACGCCCGAATCCCAGGACTGGCAGGCGCCTGCGCACCATGTCCAGTCATCGGTCGACCCCTATTCGATGTCCGGCGCCACGATATCCGAGGGTCGCGCGCACCTGCCGCCCTGGGGTTACCTCTTTCTCAATGCATCCCACACAGGCTCATGAGCCTTGCCCCGCATCGCCGCGCTTTCGGCGTCCTCGGCTGAGCGCTTTCCGCGTCGGCCCCGGCTGGCCCCGGATCAGCTCGATGCGAGCTCGCTGGGAGGACACTGACCGCGCCAGCCGTTCAATTCCTGGCTCACCGTCGCGGCCGCTTTGGACCAGAACGCTGGATTGCCGACAAGGAATTGGATGTTGAATCGATCGGCGGTCCGAAACTCCAGGACTTCCACGCCCTCCGGCCCCGGGACATAGGTGTAGGCCGCATCACTGGGAACAAAGAAGCCATCACCCTTGCCCAGCGTCTGGGTACCGAAAGTCAAACTGCCGGCGATGATGTAATAGAGACAGTCCGCGTTGTGGCTGTGCCGCGGCAGCGGAAAGCCGCTCTTGAACCAGGCATAGGCGAGACTGAGTCCCGGCGCGGAGAAGAGCAGCTTCACGCTTGCGCCTTCGTTGGAGCCCGCTTCGACGAGTTGCGCGAGGCCCTCGCGCACCTGTGCGCTCACGCCTTCGGCTCGCATCGCGTCGACCTCACGCAGCGCCGGCGCTTCAGCGGCGCGAAAGACCACCATCTGTTCGGAGGGCCTTTTGGATCGGGCAGGCACGGCGGAACTCCCTGCGAAAACCGCGACCGGGCGAAAATGGCCCGAGGCGGCCGCCCGGTCGTCAAATTGAATGTACGCCACTTTGTTCGCGAAGTGGCGCGGTTCTGGGCCGTCTCCAAGACGGCGCCGGTCCCACGTCCGCCAGTTCCCCACAGACCTCCAAGAAATCCGTGTCGCGCGACAAAGGCGCCGGTCTAGGCCTGCGGCTGCGCCGCGGAATTCACCGGAGCCGGCGCGGCAGAGCGGGCCTCCAAACGTTCCTTGAGCAACGGCTTGACGATCTTGCCCATCGCGTTTCGCGGGAGTTGGTCGATCAGGCGCCACTCGGCGGGTTGTTTGTACCGGGCGAGATTCTCGCGACACAGGGCTTCAAGGTCCGCTTGCAGCGTCTCGTCGGTCCGCGCCTCCGCCCGGGGCTCGACGAAGGCGACGACAACCTGACCCAGGCGTTCGTCGGGTTTGCCCATGACCGCGCAGTCCGCGACGCGCGGCTCCAACCTCAGCACGCGCTCCACCTCGGCGGGATAGATGTTGGAGCCGCCCCGGATGATCACATCCGTACGGCGGTCCTGTATGTTCAAGACGCCGTCTTCGTCCTTGAACCCAACGTCTCCCGTGTGCAGCCAGCCGCCCCTCAGCAGCCGATCGGTCGCTTCGGCATTCTTCCAGTATCCCAAGGTCGGCCGGTAGAGTCCCGCAAACGGACCGGTGCGGATCGCTCGAACGCAGATTTCACCCGAAACCCGCGCATCGAGGACCGCGCCGGAATCGTCGAGAATCTCGATCTCCAGATGCGCAGACGGTCGTCCGATTTCCCCCTCCCGGACGTAGGCGGTTCCATCGCTGGCGGCCACACCGGTAGGGGCCTCCGTCAGGCCATAGCCCACCCGCGGCAAGCAGCCGAACCGCTCGAAATAGAGTGCGGGCAGCTTCTCCGGCACCATCGCGCCGCCGACGCTCAGTTGCTCCAAAGACTTCAGGTCCTCGGGCCGAATGTCGGGCCGCGTGAGCATGTCGTAGGCAGTCGTGGGCGCGCAGGTGGTGACGGTTATTCGCTCGCGCCCGATCCATTCAGCGAGACCGACGGGATCGGTCCGATCCACGCAGATGTGCGCGCACGCCGCTCGGGCGGCCGCAATGGGGCCGAGGATCATGAGGTTGAGGATGGTGAGCGGCGTCGTAGTGCCGATCCGGCGCGCGGCCAGTGCGGCGGGGTCGATCTCCGCCTGTTGGACCATCGGCACGAGCATCATGTTGTGCTGGCTATGAACAGCGCCTTTGGGGAATCCCGTCGTGCCGCTGGTATAGGCGATCGCCGCGGGAGCCCACGGGTCGATGCGGACATCAGGCAGGCGGGTCCCGGCATGTTTCGCCAACCCCTTTCGCCAGGATGAGGTGGGGTCGGCCGGTTCCAGAGAGACGGTTGCGGTCAGGCCGAGCTCCTCTCGGGACGCGGCGAGCTCAGCGAGCACTTCGTCCTCGGCGAGCACGATCTGCGCGCCGGAGTCGCGCAGGAGAAAGCGCTTCTCCGCCGGCGCGAGCCGGCGGTTGATCCCAACCCAGATCGCGCCCATCCGCATGGCGGCGAAGAACGCCACCACGATCTCCGTGTAGTTGCCGACGCTCGCCGCCACCCGGTCACCGGGCCGCAGGCCCAGTTCCCACAGAAATCCGACGGCCGCGTTCACGGCCTGGTCGTATTCGCGGTAGGTGAAGCGGTCATGGCGGCCGACCAGGGCCTCTGCATCGGGCCGTGTCGCGGCGGCCGCCGCCAGCGCTGAGGCGACGTCTCGAGGGCCTGTGGGGATCGCAACCGGATCGACCGATGGCCTCAGGCCGTATTCACGGTAGGTTTCCGCTGTCCATTCCATTGGCGCTTCCCTTTTCCGGTCCCATCTCATGGTGGGGCACGCGTGGCGCGCGCCCATGACTTTGGTTGCCGGAGCGATGCTAGAGCGTTGGGTCACCGTTCCACGCCGGCTGGCGCTTTTCGAGGAAGGCGCGTGTGCCTTCCAGCGCGTCGGGGTGGCTGCGATGTCG
>Ga0307517_10003358_pt1 | contig 24912 bp, 9 predicted proteins | sample 23_EM_MG_FD_194515 | JGI IMG/M metagenome (GOLD analysis project Ga0307517, IMG submission 194515) | Populus trichocarpa ectomycorrhiza microbial communities from riparian zone in the Pacific Northwest, United States - 23_EM | ecosystem: Host-associated > Plants > Roots > Unclassified | place... | reverse complement strand
ATACTGTTTATAATATATATATATATATTAACAAAAAAAAAATAACAGATCATGTGTGAATTGAATAAACCCTACTTGTATTTATCCCAATCAAACTAGGGAAACCACCATTTAATGAGTGATATGTTAGGTATCCTATAGTCAAATAAAATTGTCATCCCTAAAATCTAGCTCTTTGGACCTAATTTTCAATTATTGAGGATAGGCATCTGAGATAGTTTTATTTGCCGTCTAAATGCCCATCGACGCATATTTTGATAGAATAAACATTTTAATTTTTTTTTATTGATTTAAATAAAACATTTTTTATGAACATCTAGCAGGACCCACATGATGGAGGTGGTTCATTTGTCATGTTCGTTGACTGCAGAAAATCAACGTGAGAAAGGTCCATTTCCATGACCATGCCTATTTTTGTGTTTATTTTCATATTTTTGCTTCCCAAAAATATTTATCTCTTTTTATAATTAAGTTCAATAATTAAGATAGAAAATTATCTTCTCCAAAAGCCATTAAACTATAAAGAAAAAAAATAAATACTAAAATTAATATAAATACTAATTGATACGACATATTTAAATTTTTTAAAAATATAATACAAAATCAAAGATGTATAAAAAAAAATCCACTTAAACCCAATCACACATGCCATCATAAAAATAATAATACAATATTTGACAACCAGGAGACGCCGCGCAAAGAGCGTGCACCAGCTATTTTTATTTTAATTGATTGAAATAATATATATTAGTATAAAGCATGCAAAGAAACGGCCTTTTATTTTTCCTTTTTAACAAATCGATCAACCTTTATTGAGATGGATGATTTGAAGTTGCACTCTCCTTTTCAGCAGAGATCGATGCTGAGGAAGCTACTGTTATGCCAAACCTTGTCCAACAAACTAAACACCATTTACTTAATAATTTATTTATTTTTTATATATATAGAGGTTATTATTTATTTATTTATTTATTATTGGCCAACGCATAGATTTTATAATACTAGCTAGTTGCATGCTAAGTCATTATTTATTAATGCGAGAAGTGAGAAATTACACAGAAGCAGATTCAACAATCATGAGAGAGTACTGTGCCCTCCTCTTTTAAATAAATAACGTGGTATCTCAACATAAATAAATAAATAAATAAATATAAAATACTCCATAAAATCACCATCCAATATATTTTTGTACTACGTTAGATTAGAAGCACATGAAAAGATTGCATGTGTGAAATTAGACAGTTTGTGAAAGGAAAACGAATAAAATGGGGCCTAAATTTCCAGGCAGGCAGTCACCGACCCTTCTCTTTTCTCGTGCCTGCCATTAGATGAACATTTGACCTCCGAATGTGCTAATATTAGTTTACACCAGATAATGGAAGCTCAGGTTTTTTTTTTTTTTTTTTGGGGTCGCAGTGACTTGGGAGGAAAGAGCATGGGGTTAATGAAATCACTAAACTATCAACACATCCGAAATTAGAGTCTCCTTGACATATCACAACATATATACCATGAAAGAATGGAAATACATACCAAGTTTTGCCATGGAAAGTCAGCTGTCAGTGGAATCAGGACAGGCTGCAGAAGGTTCAGGAGAAAATGGACAATGGTCGCTTCCACAGAAACCTGTTAACAATCCAAGATGAGTGAAAGAATATATGAATTTATGTACTGGAAACTGGAACAGAGGATATTGGCAAGAACTGATCAGGCACGTATTCACGATGTATGAAAGCACTGCATCATCTTCTGTCAAGTGATGAAACCTGGCTTTGCTAATATATCTAGAGAGAATAGTTGCACAGTGAAGTCACTGTCTTGCCAGATAAAGGGAGAGCTGGGAACCCTAGCATTCTTTTATCCCATTTTCTTCTCCTTTGAAATGATTTCTCTTCCTCTTTCCAACCATTATTTGGGTGCATGTTAACACAGAATCAAGTGTTCGTCTACGCTTGAAAACTTCAGCAATGGCATGAGGTGATAAGGCAAGCCATGACCCATATCACTGAAAACAAGAAATGTACGAGAAGAAAAAACCATGAAGTTCGATGCTCAATAGAGGTTCCATCTCTTTGGCATGAGTATCCCACCTGCTTTTCCTCACGGGAAGAGCTTGTGTCATCTTTGATCTCTCCAGGGTTTTTTGGTGCACCTTTTGATCCAGCAGCAGGCATCCATACTTCCTATCAAAAATCTTCAGTTAGATTGCTTACTATACACATACTTATCAAAAGTTCATTCAACCTAGGATTAGCATGTGCCTAAAACAAATTGATATGCCATAAATGATATTTAAACTATCATCCACACAAATGAAAGAGACCCACCAGAGAAGAAGAAGATCACTAAATCAATATGAAAATGTAAAGCTCCTTCTCATTTATTCAATTGGAAGAGAGAAAATATTCGTCAGTTTTTTTTTTTTTAATATCACTAGTACTCTTCTCATGGACTTAACCTTCTGTGTCACTATTATGTATAAAAGTAAAAAACTTCTCTACCCTCAAGTACTCACATATGCACACACAATCTCCTCGAATTTCTTTGGATACAAACTAATATAGTTGTCATTCTTATCCTTAGAGGTTAAGCAAGAGCATTAAGAATATCACATTTGTCCCTTTCAAGGTAAGTTGTACAATCACACTAGAGAGATAATCGATCCCTTCCCAGGCAAATGTGCAATCGCACTAAAAAGACTTGGGCCTATCTCGTCCTTGAAAGGTTGTGAGGCGATTGACCTGGGGAGATGATCTCAATCCCCTTTGATGATGACATTGCCATTTCTATATATCCTTGAAGTTTATGCAAAAGCAATAGGGAGATCACATATTTCCTCTCCAAGGTAAGATGTGCAATCGCACTAGGAAGACAATTGATCCCTTACAAGGAAAATATGCAATCGCACTAGGGAGACTTGGGTCTATCTCGTTCTTGAAAGGCTGTAGGGTGATTTCCTTAGGGATATGGTCTTAATCCTCATTGCTGATGGCATTGTCATTCCCATCCTTGGAGGTTGTGCAGGAGAACTAGGGAGATCACATATGCCCCCTCTAAGGTAAGTTATACAATCGCACTAGGAAGACAATCAATCTCTTCCAAGGTAAATGTACAATCGCACTAGGAAGACTTGGTCTCTCATGTCCTTGAAAGGTTATAGGGTGATTGCCCCGAGGAGATGGTCTCAATCCCCTTTGCTGATGACATTGTCATTTCCATCATTGGAGGTTGTGTAGAGCACTAGGGAGATCACGTCTTTCACCTTCAAGACAAACTACGCAATCACACAAGGGAGATAATTAATCCCTTCCAAGGAAAATATGCAATCACAATAGAAAGACTTGGTTTATCCCGTCCTTGGAAGGTTGTGGGGCGATTGCTCTAGGAGATGGTTTCAATCATTATAAACCCTGGATAAATTGAAAATAATAATATAATAAAAATTGAGGTCTAATGCAATGAAATAAGAAAAATAAAAGAAAATGAGATAATAAGATAAAAAAGAAGAGTTTTTGGTTGAAAATGCATATTTTTCCAACACCAAAAATGGTTGGACCGTTTTCAAAATGGTCAAACCATTTTGACTATTGTCTCTGATATAACGCGATGGAATGTGCAAGAGGAAAAAAGGGCAAATTCATTTCCTCTTCTTTTCTTCCACCTTGAATGACTAGAAAGTGATGGTTATGAGTAAATAAAGAGTGTTTTGAAAGAGAAAAACACAGTTTACCCAAGAAATTTAGAGAGATGAAGTAAAAGAAAAGGTAAGTTAGAGTAAGATAGTAAAGAGGGAAGAGGAAAAGAGAGAAGCTTGGAAAAAATCTTGATGGATTGACTTTCAAAATACATTTAGCAACCAGGTAAGGTGTTTGAAACCTTTTCGTATTAATTTGAACAAGTGTTTAATGATTTGATGTAAAATTGGCAATATTTGAATTAGGGTTCTTGAGATGAAATTTGGGAGAAATTGAAATTAGTTGTTAATTATTATTAAAGATAATTAAATGACTAGAGAAAGTAAAAAATTTATTAAATTGAAAAAAAAATGGATGGGTAATGAAACTTAAGGGTTAGTGATGGAGAATCAAAAAGGGATGTTTGATGAACTTGTGTTATTCTTGTAAATTGTGTTGAAATTATGATAACCAAACATGAAGGTAATAGTTTAGATGATTAATCCTATTTTTACATAATAAATGTTAATTTTGTTTTAGGATTTCTATGTTTTTGAGAAATTGATGAAATTAGAGTGAATTATATTTATGTAATACTTCTAGTGATGTGGTGAAGGGTTGATTATCTATTTGATGAGGAAATTATGGTTAATTGGACATAAAAACATACCCCCACCTAAAAGGAAGCATTCTATCAATTGAAGAAATTAGGAGTAGTGAGTTGTTTGAATAAGTTAATATTTAAAAAGGGTAGAACTTGCAATGAATTAATCATGGGATGATTAATTGGTAACTGGGTTTTGAGGATTTTAAGTAGAAAACATATCCTTCTCTTTTTGGTATTAACAACCAAAGATAAATGAATGATATTATAGTAATAATTATTTATGTATTGATTTGTGTATAAAATGAAGTTAATACAAAGATATGAGACATTTAACATTGAGCTATTAAAATTGAAAAAAAGATTGTACAAGGGGTACCAAGACGGGATCTCACATATAGAGCTCATACGTCAAGTAGGTGCTTGACACCTTATTAATTTGGCTCTGTTTAAAATTATTATAAATATCGAAGTAGATTCCTTAGTATTCATATTAATATCTAATATGAGATTGTTGCCTTGTTCTGGGCTGGATAATTGGTTCCTTCGTTTAAGGATTCACACTTTATTCTGGGTTGGATGACTAGTTCTTGGTTTAAGAACTAGTGCCCTGCTCTGGGTTGGATAATTGGTTTCTTAGTTTAAGGATTAATGCCTTGTTCTGAGCTAGATGACCGGTTCTTGGTTTTAGAACTAGTGTCCTGTTCTAAACTAGATAATTAGTTTATTGGTTTAAGGATTAGTGTCTTGTTTAGGATTGTGAAACTGGATATCCTGGATGAGGGTTTATTACCTGAGTACGGGTTAAGGAGCAAATCTTTTGGATATCCGGGGGATTGATAAAATTAATAAGAATATGAGTTAAGTTATTTATTAACCTAATTGTTAATGGAAATGTATACCTTAGTTACTTAGTAAATTCATTAAATTGTATATAAAAAAATGTTATTTTATATTAATTAATTAATTAATTGTGATATAAAATGATTTCGGGGTCGTTACAGCTTCGTCGGGATTAGTAGATTATAAAGCCTTTATGTTTTGTATCTTATAAGAACTTAACCGATGTTGCATATTTTGTGTAATTTTAGGATGATAACATGTATGTTAAATATTTAATGTAATTATTATTATGCTAGGAATTTTATGAGATGTTGAACTTAAATATTAGTTAAATCCATGATTACCTTAAGCAGAATTTTTCCTTGATAATGTTTGTATTAACTCTGAACATAATAGTTAAATGATGCTCAGTTTAAATTATATGTTGTCATATTCTGATTATTTTTGTGGATGAATCTTAGTTTAATTCATGTAGTAGTTAAATGTGTGATACAAAATATAATTAATGAGATGAGATGAATTGTTATGTGATACGTCCAAGAAGATTGGATAATAATTGAAACGTGAATTGATTATTTGTTGAAGAATAACAAGTTTAATTGATAACTTATGATATCTCGGTATAGAAAAAATTCTGCTAAAATTTTAGTAGATTCTCAAATAAAAAAAAATTCAAATGTTTTCAAATTTATCACATGAAAATTGTACCTAAATACTAGGGATGTTACAACCTCCTTTATTGATGTTGTCATTCCTATCATTGAAGGTTATGGAGGAGCACTAGGAAAATCATGTTTGTCTTCTCATCTCCAAGGTAAGCTATGCAATCACACCAAGGAGACAATCGATCCATTCCAAGAAAAATATGTAATTGCACCAGAAAGAGTAAATCAATTCTATCTTTAGAAGATTTGAGAGGCTTGCGTACTGGGAAGATCGTATCCATTCTCATTGTTGATGCAATGTCTATTTCATCCTTTGTGAAAAGTGTAATCACAACTTTTTTTTTCCGTTATTAAACTTGGCTTAGCTTGGCCTATGGGTCGATCAGCCCTTCACATGTCTAGGTGTCAAAGAAAAATCAAATTAAAGCTGATCTAATTTGACTCAATCGATATGACATGTTAACTTGTGAATCGATTAAAATCCAGTTTAATTTTTTATTTTTATTTTTTTGCAAAATGATATGAGCCTCCCATGCCATGTACATTTATTATTTTTATTTTATATATAAATAAATACTAGCAATATTGGGGAGGGGGGGTGTTTACCTATGGCCTAACTTAATTATTTGCAAATAATAAACCTTGAATTTGTTGTGTCTAGGATATCAGTTTAAAAAGTCTTATGATCAATGATTTGTTGTTAAATTTAGGTTCTAAATTAGGATTCCAATTTCCAACCTAAATCCCAATCCCTCTAGTTTTGTAATAAGAGGCAGTATCAAGCACAACTATTAGGTGCAATAATAATTTAAAGGACAAAGAAAAAATTTATCGACTCATTTTATCAAGGCAATTCAAATAATTGTTGGGCTGCTGCATTTCTCTTGCTTTGATTCAGAATAAAAAATATTTTTATATATCAATCAAGATTAAAATTCTTTCAAAGGTAAAGAAGAGAGTATACTTCTTCAACTAAGATGCTAGTCCATTGGAATTGACTCTGCTGCATTAGTCAAGTCAATGTCTTGTCATGAAGCAAGAACAATATGATAATGAAAAGTCTTGGTCAGCTTAAAAACATTCATGGACTAATCTTCCAAGCAGCTAAACAAGTAGACATCGTACAGGAATTTGGATTGATGAAGATAAAATAAATGCTTGAGTCATCACTCAGAAATTAGATAGATTGTAAGGAAATGAGGGTAGAGATCATTATACAGTTTCCTGGAAGTTAAAAGAGCAAGGGGTTATGGTTTTTATTTTTTGCTGTAGGATTTAAAAATGGACAGTTGGCTGGCAAGTTGTGTATTAATTAAATATCATAAGGAAATCCTCAGGAAAAAAGAAAAAAAAAACTATTACAAGGACTTGTTCCTGACAGATATAAGACAGGGATCTGAAGTTCCATTTCCCAACTTTACTTGATTTCATAAACAAAATGTATCCTCCAGTAAATGACCAGCCAAGATATCCAGTAGATGTTCATCAAGGCCCAATGCTTGTTTCAGGAGCTCCTACTCCCAATCCTATGTACACTTATGCTCTGCATATGGCCGTGGGGCATGCTCCTGGTGTGGCAAGGAAGTGGTCTACTGGTCTCTGCCATTGCTGTGATGATCCTGCAAATTGTGAGCATGTGAAAACTTAACTACAAACACAACTTTTTTCTAGCTAAGACGATCAATTACTCTCACTTGTATTTTTTTCTTTAGTTAATAACTAGCATTTTATTTCATTTTATTAGGTTTGATCACTTGCTTTTGTCCTTGCATCACATTTGGACAGATTGCTGAAATTGTGAATGGGGGATCTACAAGTAAGCCAAGAAAATCAATCAGCTGGTTTTAATTCTTCAAATATTTTCATTTTTTCCCTCTTTCTGTTGTAATATCATTCATCTCATAAACTACATGTTTACTGGGAGGAATTGCAGCTTGTTTTATTAGTGGAGCAGTATATGCGCTATTGCTGGGTTTTGCATGCTTGTACTCCTGTTGCTATCGCTCAAAATTGAGGGGCCAATATGACTTGGAGGAGGCCCCTTGTGTGGATTGCCTTGTGCACTTCTGCTGTGAGACTTGCGCGTTGAGTCAAGAGTATAGAGAGCTCAAGAATCGTGGATTTGATATGGGGATAGGTACTATGTTCATACCTGTTCAGATATTTACAGGCTTTCTGTTTCATCAACCTTTCAAAAACTAGGAGCATATAAATTTGACTGGAAAACTCTTGCCATATGCAAGAAATATTGAGTCCCAGGTCACATTGGAATATTCTGACCTTTAGTTTACGATAGCCCAGAGCTACCAGATGTTCACCAACAGAGTGTTGGATAGCAAAATGTTGAATACGTGAAATGATATTTTAGCTGATGATAAACTTGGTCTACATTTACTGGTGTTTGTGTTCATAAACGTCACCAGTTAAGTTTGTCGAGAGAATTATACAAATTAAGCCCTCGTTTAGGTATCCTGAAAGGCATGGATGCACGCATCTGCATTTTTTTACTCATTGGCTTTCTGGTTTTCTTTCATTAAATCTGATCTTGAGTTTCTTTGTTGGATGGAAATTATGGGACCAAAATGAAGGCTGGGAAGCCAATATGGCTAGATTTCAACAGCGTGGAATCACAATGGCTCCAATTGCGCCCCCAGGCATGACAAGATGACAGAGACCCTCCAGTTCAGTTCAGTTCTGTTTTTTTCTCCCACAGCAACAACTGATGCCAATGCTGCTGCCTATCTTCTTCTGCTATCGCGCTTGTTCTTGCAACATTTATGTCTTGTATATCGGTTTGCTTATTTGGGCTCTAGAGTGTTTACTTGCATATATCATTTTCACATCGGCTACAAGAATTGTGAAAGTTGTGTCATCATATTATCCAGGAAAGGAAAATCTCCCATGATAAAGCTGGTGATTGTTCTTCAGCGAGTGCATAGAAATTAGCTAGTGTTTATGATCATGGATCAACCAAATAATTCTCTACAAAATCTTCAATTTAACTAGATTCACCTAATAATTCCCGAAATTCTCAATTGATTAAGAACAAGAACACAAAGTAGGATGATAAGGGTCAAATGAAGTTGTAAGAACAACAATAAAGATTGACAGAGGCTGAAGCTAAGAGTCGACATTGACACCAACCAATGAAGAAGAGATTTTTGTAAATATCTGGCACGGCTTACTTCTGGTGAAAAGCTCCTTCACTGAAAATGCTTAGCATGCCTTACCCAATCCAATCAATTAAGCTCCTTCTTTCTGTTTTTTTTATGCAGGCTCAATTTTTTTATATTTCGTGTATATATATATACACACGAAATATTTAGCAAGATAGTTGCAGATGATCCAAATAAAAAATGACATAAAATTTGAAGGACCTATAGACGTACTGTCGTATTCCTTCGTAGTTCATCAATGGGAGATGACGTTGATGAATGTAATTCATGACAAGCAAGGAACTGGTGGAAAGACATGGCACCTTGCATGTCCTTGAACATGAGCTCAAGAGCTCACCACCACCACCACCACCACCACCTTTCTTTCCATTTATTTTTCCACCAGTTTCTTGTAAGGTTTGCTGTGGGATGTCCCATGCATATTTTCATATTCTACCGTCTCATTTTCTCCATTTGTAGTTCATGTAAAAAAAACGTTGCTAACATGAACAAATTCTACTGTCTCGCTTTCTCCATTTATTCCTGGACTCCCGATGCTTCAAAAGAAAAGAGAATCAAATAGTAAAATTTAGCAAAGAGCATCTGGCACATAATTATATCTTCTCTTTAGATGAAAAGTTAATTCATCACGAATTTAGTTTCATAAATATTTAAAACGAGGAACATGAAAACTAGCTGGCAAACATAAGTAATAAAATAAATAAATAAATAAAACAACCTGGATATCATCATCAGTGTCTCCGTCTCCAACAGTTCCATATATAATCAATCACATTATATTATAAACTCGATTACAGCTTCGTGAACTTCGAGATTGAGTTGACGTAGCCCCAAGAAGCATGTGCTATCTGGCCATGTTTATTATTATTTAATCAACTAATTACAAACTATGACAAAGAAAACAAAATTAATATGATTTGAACCTATATACACTCATTTATTTCCTGGGGCATCGTGATATGAATAAAATAATCCAGAACTCACAAGAATATTGTCATTTTTATATTAATTTTTTTATTTATACTCTATTGATATAAATACTTGTAGCATTTCAGTAACAACTAGCGCCTGTAGCTCAGTGGATAGAGCGTCTGTTTCCTAAGCAGAAAGTCATAGGTTCGACCCCTATCTGGCGCGTACTTCCTTTTTGCAGATTTCGGGTTTAACTAGTCGAAGACTTTAATTTATTTTATTATTTTTTTAAAAATCATTTTATATCTATCTAATATGTGATTTATGTGTTTTATTTTTTAATGAGATTTCGGCGGAAAAATAAATAAAAAAAGGAACCAGGCTGTGGTTATAAATTATTAAATTATTTTAATGCTCACATCAAAAATAAATTTTAAAAATAAAAAATTATTATTTTAATATATTTTTAAATAATAAATATTTTAAAAAATAATCCTCGTTACCAAACATCTTTTATCCCGGAATACATTTAGTGGCGCAATGAAGGGTAAGTTCGGTACCAGAAACCGTTAAAAGGACAAACTGTTTTGCAAAGAAAAAGAAAGGTAAATGGCATCATCATCAACTACAATCTCTCTTTCCCTGGCTATTTTCTTCTACTACTGCCACTACTCCTTCCTCAACAACTCAAACTAAGACTTCCTCCATTTGCAGCTTCAGATCCCATGAAAGGAACTACTTATCTTCTTTCCCTCCTGGGCACAAGCATGTGTCAGTTACAAGACAGCAAGAACAAAAGCAGTGAGCAAGAGAAGCAGTTCAAATGGGCTCACTTGCTTAGCTTCATCTTCTGTTCTTCCATCAGCTCTTCTTTTTTATTGTGATGGCGTGCTTGTTGATACTGAAGAAGATGGCCACAGGATTTCTTTCCATGAAGTACTCTCCATTCTCTTTGATTAGTCTAATAATTCACTAGTGTAGGTAAATTTGAGTTAGTCTTTTCGGATTCTTTCAAGTGGGGGCTTTGGTTTTGGGTGGGGATTCTTGAATTGTTGGTTTGTGGTTGCTTAGTTTGTGTTGTATACTATACTAACAAGATACTCAGGAAAACAATGGGTTTGATGCGCTGCTGCTTGCTAAGTTGTCCTTATTCTTCCAAACAGGCCATGTATACATTAGCAGCCACCACTCTGGGTGTTGATCCTTCAAGGTACCATCATAGCATATGTTTCATGTCAATACAGGCGATAAAGTCATGTTTCTCTCAAGCTATATACTCATTGACTTTGGGAAGGATCAGTTCCTGTAAGCTACAATCAATTATTTGATAAGATCAACTTCATAATGCTTTTTTCAAGCTTTCTCTTGCTATGTTCTGCTTCTTGAATTGACAGGGGAATTTATGCATGTTCTTGTTATATGATGCCTAGTTTCCTAAAGCTTGCATTCATTAAGCGAGTTAGAAAGTTATCATCTCTTAAGAAATGGAGATGTACAGTAGCCTTCAAACTAAGGGATGATTTCACTATGAGGGTTTTCCCAGAACCTCTTTTTTTATTCCCAAAACCTTTCAAAATCTCAAAACAATCATGATCTGATTTATTCCCTATGAGGGTTCCTAATGCTACTGCAGCAAATTACTTAAAATTAAGGGATGCCGGAGCATATGTTGAGGCTTCGGAAGGACACTACAAGACTGTTAACAAACAATTGAATTCAATTCATCGTATGATCTAGCGTTGATCAAACTCTCTTTGTTTTTTTTGTTTCCGGGTGTTATCAAACTTTATTTGTTCATTGATATTGCAGGCATGTGGTATTTTTCAATTTATGTCACAGTATTTATATCTTTTTTAGTGACTTCCCCCATGTTTTTTTAGTAGCTTCAAGTCAGGGCGTACCGTCAAGGAGCATTGGAATGAAAGGTGCTTTGTTCATGAATGATGGGTGACAGTTTTAGTCTCAAGACACCTCTTAGGAATTTCTTTGTTTTTCTTTTCTTTTCCTCTTTGTGAAGAAAGCATTTTAGATAGTGAGAAAACAAATAATAAGAAACCACACACACTTGTACTTTTTATTAATTGAATAATCTATTATTGTCTTTTTTATAAAAGTGCAAGGTCTTTCATTTATAGCTTTTACATCCTGTCTGGATTCTGGATTTTGATCGAGTTATTGAGTTTTGACCGAATTACTAGATTGTTTGGGTTAAATTTTTTTTTAAAAAAATCAAAACAACATAGTAAAAAAAAATAAAAATCAATGAGTTGTAATCAGGTCTTGCCGGATCATACCGGGTTTTTTCTTTCCTTATTTTTTCTTCAACCCAGCCCGGTTCCAGCCCCGGATCAGTCGAGTCCCGGGCCAAGCTAGGTTTTAAAACTATGCTTCCATGAGTTTATTACAAATATATTAATTTTAATTCAAGCCTTTAGTTTTTTATAATCTTACTTCAATCAAACTAATTTAGGAGGTTATCTCTGGGAATCTAGATTAGATTGGATTTCAATAAAAATAGAGATAATTAATTTAGTATGATCCAGTTAAAAACCTAAATTAATTTGTAAACCTATCAGCCTAAAAAAACTCTGTCAACAACAATTAATTTTTTTCTATGTTATATATATATATATATATATATTAGATTGACATCAAAATCAGCCTCCTTAACTCAGACTTAGATTTAAAAATCATGCTAAAAGGATGAAAGAAATTAATGCATTACAATTTTTTTAGAAAAAAAAAAAAACTGTAGTCTAACGCCAAACAATACTAGACTTGCAACAACTCTTTTTTTTTTTTTCATGATGGGAAAGGTCTTCCATCTATTTTTGATATATTTTTTTTTTTACAATCTTATTGACATGTAACTAATATATGAATCTCTTCAAAAATTCTAAAACGAACAAAAAAAAACTCCCTAGAATTGTTGTATTCCCCACAGGAACGGGCAGGCAAATCAACTAGTTCCCTGCTGATAGAAATTCGGAGGATATGAGAGGACAATGAAGATCTAATCTCTTAATTCTTTTTTTCCCTTGTTAATCACTAAACACTCGTTGACAATTGGAGTTGTATGAAACCAAACTGGGTTTATTATAGAGACACGTGTGCAATCATCCAACATCATTTCTGGAATTACATTTTCACAGCCATATCATCAAGCTGTTGCAATTTTGTCCTTGCTTAACTACTAATCCTGACAGCGACACGAGGACAAACCTGCACTCAATCTAGATACAGACTCTGCTTTGATCATGTTGGACTTGGCAGCATCCAGTAAAGAGTCTGCCTCGAGGGCCTTGTTGAAGCAGTACTTGGCCTCTTCCCACCGACCCTCAGCTACAAATACCAGACCAAGATTGTTAAATGCAGGAGCATAGCCAGGCTGGAGTTCAAGAGCCTTTGTAAACATAGCCTTGGCACGGTCATATTGCTTTTGCTGCCGGTAGAGATTTCCCAGGTTGGAGAATATTGCGTGTGCTTGTTCAGGTGTTGTTCGTGCCAATGCTTCCTTATAGACGGCTTCTGCTTGTGAGGGTTCTTCTGATAATTGTAGTGAGATACCTAGTGACCATACCATTTAATTGTAAGCCCGTCTTGTGAAAGAAACACGATTTGAACTACAAGAAATATAGAAATAAATAATCATAAATCTGCTTGTACCCAGATTTGACCACATGTAGCAGCATTCTCTAGAGCGGGAAGCTGCAACCTTGAGATACTTCTCTGCTGCTTTAAATTGTCGGGAACAGAGATAATGCAGACCGAGTTGGTGCCACTGCACCCCATCATCAGGATCCTCAGCAATTGCCTAATTAATATAACAGTGAATAATTGAGAATTGTTATTTTAGATAAGAATGAAAAGGTATATTTTATGTAAAAGATCATGACAGGAATGATAAATATCCAATTTTTTAGTCCCGAAATGTTAGATCCTGCATGAAACCTAAATCCATCCAGAAGATGGCAAGATATTCTTTCTCCGCTGCTAAAAAGTTAAGTCAGGTGCCATTGTTCATCATTTCATATTCGTTTATGGATCATAATTTTTTCTTCGCCAGGGGACAATTGTAAGCTGAAAAGGTAATACAAATGAAGAGAATGTGATCATAAATGATTTTGCAAGTATTCATAATCACTAAATAGCAAGATTAGGATGAACCATCCTTCTTTCTTTTTTTTTTAAAATACTCCTTGTTCTGCTCTATAATTTATCAGTTCAGAGAGCATGGACCATATTACTTTTCTAAGATTAATAAGAATTCAAGTCATCATATAAAAGCACAAACTTCAGGAAAGATCAAAATGTGCATAAATTTAGTGTTCTGTGAAAGAAAGTAGAAGTTTTAAATTGTTAGTGAGAGTTACCATACTTATTTGATAGTTTCCAAATATAAGATGAATGAATTATGCAATAGGAAAAAAGGTACCTGCTTCAAGCTGAAGAGAGCACGCTCTTCCACCTCCATCAACTCATTTGATTCTGTATCAAATGCTGCAGCAATCTCGTGTTGCGCCTTGTGAACCATGCCAAGTCCAGCCCATGCAATGGGAAGATCAATTGGAACAGAATCTCCCTCTCTTAATATTGAAGCCATTTCATTTCCTGCCAAGGAAAGTTGTTCACTAGGATCTTGAGACCTTTCTGCATCCTTTATTCGGTGAACTGCCACAGCATATCGAGTAGACATACAGTTGGGCTCCAGTTTTGCTGCCTGGAAAGCAACAAGTATATCAACAAAGTAATAACTTCAGCTCCACGATTTTAACACAAAAATTGAGAAGGGAAAGAAATGTTGACATATGAATGCATCAGCAACCAGAAGAGTAGTTAATTATCTCATTTAGAAGATATTAAACATGGACGAAGCTATCCAATTGTTCATGATCAGAACTTTTATCTCTTTTTTTCCCCTGGTTTATCATAATATCAAGGAAACCAATGAACAACCTCAACAATGAAGCAATAAATGACAGTAGCAATGAGCCACTAGCACCTTCTCCAAGCACTTGCTGGCACTTCTGTGGTCACCAATCATGAAATATGCATTAGCAAGATTAGCCCAAATATGTGCTGCTTTTGGTTCCAGTTTAAGTGCAGCTAGTAAACACTCCTTTGCAACATTGATAGCTTCAGCCTGATCTACAGAAGCACCTACTCCAGCATTTGCCCCAGCACCTGAGAAGTTAGGAAGAGGGAGCAGGAGCTGTAGTCATGTGAGTTACATCAACCATATATGAATAACAAATGAAGTAGAAGTCGATTGAACTATTCAGTACATCTTAACATTCAAAGCAAGAAATTAACATAAAAAGTCAACAAAGGTCAAGATACATGAAGCTAAAACTAGATTGAAATATACCTGCAACAACCGAACCATATTTAGAGAGAAGAACGGCAGCATAGTTCACAAGGGACGAAGGATGGTTTTGATCTTTAAGGATCAAATCTTGAAAACATTTTGCTGATAGTTCCAAATTTCCACTGCAAGCAAATCAACGGATGAGAAAGATCCAATATCTTACAGAAACCATAACCATAGTATAGGTGTTCAATTGTACATCTCAATAAATCAAGTGATGATATTAGAGCAACCAGAAAGAGCATTCAATGAGTGAACCCAACAGTACCCAAGCAAATTAATTGATTTCAACACCATTGTAAAGCAAATGAAGATAACTAAAACGAAGAAGAGAATTTTAGGATGCCCATTCCTCATCATCGCTCACGTAAGAGATAAATGTAGAAGTTTCAAAATTCTGTCCACCATCCTTTGCAGAAAGCAACTTAGTGATACCTATAATCACTGGAATAAGATTGAAAAAAATGCCATGCTAAAAGCACATTTCAGAACCTTCAAAAAGCTTTCAAAGGAAATAAATGTGCTTTGAATCCTCTCGACAAAACTGAGATAAAGTGGTCAAGATTGCTCAGAAATGATCATAAACAGCAGAAATTTTATACTCATGGCTAAAGATACCTTGCTGGATGACTTTCATCTAATTTATATAAATTATATGCTGCATTTTATGGTCTATTAGATCAAGATACCTATGATTTCTAGTCCCAGCCATTTCAAATTATTGCTGCATATTCTCAAAATATTCCTTGTTCTTTGGCTTCATCATTGAACCAATGCTGCCATTTATCTATTATCAGCAGCCAATGTTAAAACAATCGAGGTTGAGTGGATAACCAAAAGAGCATAAACAGCAATTTCTTACCTTTGCAGGAATGCAATCCCCAAGTTTGCAAGGCAATCGTAGTTGTTAGGATCAACAGCCATCAACGCAGACAAAACTGAAACAGCACTCTGAAAAGAAATGATGCAGCATACCAAGATCATGAAACATCAACTCTCATCACAAACAACAAAAAGATCATTAGTGATAATACCTGCACACGGCCGGATTTAAGAAGTATCAAACCTAGGGTGTTCCAAACAGCTACTTGTCTAATATCCGATTGCATCGATTCCTTCAATTTAAACAGAACGTCCTCAAGCTCTTGCCCTTCAAGTTCCTTCTCCAAGCTATTATCGCCACTAGTTTCAAGCAAAATACACTACAGTACACGCATTCAACAATAAGAATCACATACTTTATCGAAATAATAAATAAATAAACACAAACCTGAGCGTGGTGAATTTGAACTAACGAAAGCAATTTCACACAACAAGAAAAAACAAAATGCACTGCAAAATATAACCAAACCTGGGCGTGGTGAATTTGAACTAAGGAAAGCAAATCCGGCCGAGCTACCTCAGCCTCGCAACGAAGCAATATCTCTTCAGCCTTCTCATAAGCCAAAATCGCCTAAAAATAAAACAAAGTTAACTAACATGAAACAAATCGAATCAATCAGAGAACAAAACGAATTAATTGTGCTCCGAAAACTAACCTTTTGAGGCTGGCTTAATCTTTGGTACATTAATCCAAGTATAAAATGCGCATGTGCATTCTTCGGCATCTTCTTCGCAACATGTAACAATCCCTAAAGAAACCCAATAAAATAATTAACCAAAATTCTAACAATTCATTAAATAAAAATAAAAGGAAAATAAAAAAAGGAAACTCACCGTTTTGAGACTGCTAACTCTCTCTTCACGATAGGAAGAAGGACCTTGGTTAGGCTGGTCATTATCATTATCAGGTCCGTAATCGAGAGGGTTGTCTAATTTACTGTTACGCGAACGTGATTTACCTAATTTACTGCTTGATTTTTTGCCTTCAGTAACTTCTACGGCGGCGTTGTTATCTGCTTCTTTGGATGTTAAGTTAGGTTTGTTATCCTGTGCTTCGTCTTTTAATTTCGTGAGGTCAGATGGTGACAAATGGAGGGAATCGGTGGTGTCGGATTCAGGGGGGTTGGCGTTGAGGTCGGCTAAAATGACGAGTTTGTGAGGAGGTTGGGGAATTTTTGAGGTGGTTTCTGTGGAGTTGGCGTCTACGGTTACGAGTTCTGGTTTTATTGATTGCTGAAGGGCCCGCGCCCAGGGTTGCGGTTGCGACATTTTGCGTCGGAGGTTGGTGCGGAGGAGGAAGACGGAGGCTCTATTTTAGGTTAGAGAGAAATGTTGGGTTAGTTTGGGTACAGATATATACGTATGCAATTGGGTGTGTCCACTAGGCTGCGTTTGGACTCAACTTTGACTTTATTGAATTCAATTTGAAGATGTTCATTGAAATTTTTAAATTAAAGGTAAGGTAAGGTGGGTATTTTACAAAAAAATAAATGACCAAAAACTTGTAAGATACTTTGACCATTTAGTTTAGTCTCTAACTAGTTACGTGATATTTTTATTTTAAAATAAAAATTGTATATAAAAGTTTTTTCAATGTATATATAGTTTAGAAAGTCTAAGTTGACATTAAAACTTTTATCTATATATATATAATTAAATAAATCGATAATTATATGTGTGAATAAAAAAATAAAAATTCATTAACAATATCTAAAAATAAAACTTTAAAAATCAAAAAATAGGTATATATCAATATATTTAATTTCAAAAGACTGAATATTTACCTAGATGTGTTTGCTAAATTTATTTATTAAAATAATTTTTTATTTAAGAAAATGATAATAGAAATAGAAACACTAATTAAATTGATCGAATAAAATAAAAGGAAAAAATAACAGCATGCAAGGCTATACATATTAGAAATATTATCTGAAAATATTTTTTATTCTAAAAAATAAAGTTTATCCGTACAAAAGATTAAAAAAAAATATATGAATCAGAAAAATTCTTCATATTTAAATGTATAACTAAAACAATAATCGTCATTTAAAAGAAGCTCTCCAAACAAAAACAAAATGAAAGAGAAGGGATACCCTAAATTAAAAAAAACCACTATTTAAAAAAAACTAATTACAAAAAATAAAAAATTAGAGAGAAAGGGTATTAATTTAATTATAAGTTATAAAATTATTTAACAAAACACATATAAAAACAACATGATTTTTTTAAAAAGGAAAAAATGTTTGTGTGTGTGTGTGTGTGTGTGTGTGTAAAAGGCCAGACCTATGCTTGACTGCATAGATGATATGTCGTCTGCCCCAATATCTTCTAAGATGAAAAATTCCAGACAATGAGTTGTGTGGTTTTTTCCAGATTCCAGCTACTATGGTATTCATAAAAATAGAGTCTGTTTTTTTTTTACCCAAAAACTTATTTTTCAACCCATTTGCTTTTACCCAAAACATCTTGACAAACCAATAAATAGCCTTAAAAAACCAAAAAAACTACACAAAACACTAAGATCGACCTGAAACAAAAAATCATCTCGAGTTTAGATGTGGTTTTTTAGGAAATCTTAAGGTGTAAAAACATTTATGTGGAACTTCCCTCACTAAATGGAGCTCTTTGTCACCAAGATTAACCATTTCGATGGTTAAAATTAGTGTCGATGCTGATTTTCTCTCTCTACTATCGAAATTTGACAATCTCTCTCTATTCTCTCAAACTAAAAAATAAAAAATAACAAAAATAAACTTTTGTACCAAAAGTGAATTGCAAAACTATTGAGGAACCAGATAGATATAATTTGTAATGTTTGAGGACTGAAGTAATTTTTTGTGATAACTTTAAAACTATCACTTATTTATGATGTCTTTTCTACTTTGGTCATTTGTTTTTTAATTTTATCATTGTCAATTTTATCATTGTCAACAAATTTGATTCAATTTTCTTTTAATTTGGCCCAAAAAGAATGCAATCGTGTAAAAAAAGTTCAAAGACTAAAATAAAAAAATAAAAATTTTCAACTGCAAACCCATAATAAAATGTGAGAAGGTGACCAAAGCATGCGTGTATAGTGTTTTGGCCGCATAATATAGAGTTTTCTATAATACTTATAACTAGCCAATTACAAGTGTTACACGAGAACTGAGATTCTAAGTTATTTTTTAACACAAGAGAATAATGTGCTAGTATTATGAACACATTTTCTTAGATCATGAAAAAAAATTAAGTGAGAGGTGAGAAGTTGATGCATGCATAATATAGATTAATAAATCATACAGAGGTGAGAAGGTGACAAATATTTATTAATGCTCACTAAAAACTAAATTGTTAAGATAAAAGATAAATATATATGATGATATTTAATCTCATGACACGGGAAGTTCTTGAACTCTTTCTTTAATCTAATTATATAAAAATAAAAATGTATTTTCATCCCAAATGCAATAGATTAAATTTTGTAGGAAAAAAATATAATTAAATATAAATTGTTATTTTTTATTAATGTATCTTTCTTAACAAAACATACATCTTCCTTTAGCTATTTTTATTGCATAGAAACATTAATAAACTGAAATACAAAACAAATGTAGATCTATAACCAAAACCTCTGTCCTTTATCAACAAGTTGTTCTTCTTCTTTTTTGACAAAATATTTATTTTATCAGAAGCTTTATTTTTTAAACAAAAGCTTATTGTAATCTAAAAAGCAAGTTTAAATAATAAAATGATGAATTGATAATTTTAACATGAATGTATTAAAAAATTATAACAATAATAATGTTGAGAAAAAATATATAAAAATGCAAGATAAAAATTTTAAAAATAGATATTTCATATGCATTTAGAAAATTATGCGTATTAAATTGATATACAACTATTCAAAAAGTAATATTTTAATATTATCATGAAAAACGTTAATATCATTTTAAAATAATTACATAATTGGATCATCATTTAGACAAATTTATTTTAAAATAATTCAATTTAAAAACATGAAAAGAAGAAAAAACAATGGGATTGAATAAACAAAGATCCAGGCACGCATGGGCTAGATATATACACCTGGGCCCCATGAAACCCAAGCCCACTCCTTCAATCTCTCTTTTTTTTTTAATGGATGATTGACATGCCATTCATTTTTTATTTTAATTTGGTGAACAACTAGTCACCTGCTTGCCATCTTCTTATCACGAGATATAGCTTTAATGACTAAAAAATTGGGGTCGAAATTTTTCAACCATTTTCATCTAAAAATATATACATTTTATACCTCTATAATCTCATCTCTAACTACAAAATACATTATAATTGACCTAAAAAACTCTTAATCAAATCAAACAACACATCACAAACATCAATCTACTTTTTCCAGCAATGATTGATGGTGAAAAAACCAGCCACCTAAAAGATCTCTCCTCAAAGTTTTTTGGGGACTACCCTCCCTCATCTATCATGACACGGGAACTGATACATAAAACAAAGAAGATTGGGATCGAAATGAAAATTAATAAAGGGATCAAATTAGAAAAGAAATAAATTGAGGGACTAGAGTGTATATTTATTTGCCTTTCGAACATTAAACATAAAAAAAGGTTGCTAATTATTGGCAATGTCCTTGTTCTTTTAATGGGCACGTGCAAACATGCAATCTAAAAGGGGAAAAAAAAAATCAAGGACAATAATAAAAAGGAACTATTACCATACCAAATTGAAAAAAAGAAAAACAACCTTAAAGGTATAATAAGAAAATTAGCCAATGCTATAGTGCTTATGAATAGGAAAAACGAGATAGAATAACCGTAGCTTGAAGATCAAAGCACAATAAATAAATAAATAAACATTAAGGGTCCCATAAAAAAGATTAATCAACGCTATGATGATTATGAATAAGAAAATGTAAAAGGATAAATAGTAATGCTACAATAAAAAGCTAATCTCTTTTAATTTTATATCAAAAGCAGGTGAAGTGCATTTCCTAGCAATGCCATTGGCCCTATTAAATTTCAATCAAAAATAAATTTTAAAATATAAAAAAATATTTTAAAAAACAATTCTCTGCCTAACTAAGAAATTATCATCAGCAAAACCATCCTAAAATGAGAACTAGGAACATGAGAATTATTGTGCTTCAGGGAAATCAGAGGAAGGGAAGGAAACAAGTAATCCTAACCATCATCACAGAGCATGTACAGCAACATCACAGGGAATTTATTTCCCCTCTTTTTTAACATACTCTTTTGGATGCAAGATGCGCCTAAAGCTAGGTCGTCAATAACACAAAGAAATAACCAACTTTACACACTGACTGGGATCATGAGAATCTCCATCGGATAAGCACAAAAAAGAGAGACATCAGACGGAATCTAAACATATCCTATATCTATACCTATCCACCTTTCAGCAGTACAGAGAGGCAATAGGTAACAACATACATGAGAATGACGAGAGGAAATATGCTTTCTCAAGTACCTGCCATGGCGTTTGAGGAGCCGTCCACAACAGATGACCCCAAAGGTGCAAGCAGCCAACCCTTTTTCTGGGCATACTCTACATAGAAGCTAAATTTCTCCTCTGCATTCGGAATGTCAAGAGCCAGATCATCCATTCCATCCTTGATACGGTTGAAGCCTTTGGTCATCTGATTGATAGTGATCAGGCCTTCATTGAAACACACTTGGAGCAGATCCAGCATCCTGTCATTCTTCTTCTCCATTGCCATGACCAATGCCTTCTTCACCACCTCATGGTTAAAGAAAGGCATACCAAGATCACGAATACATTGGCAGGCTTCGCCAACAACACCCCCACTTTCATACTCCTCCAGTAGCTTTAAGATCTTGTCCTTTGCATCTTCCACAGCCCAGCCAGTTCCTCCTCCCCAACACCTCAAGAGCCTCTCGCCAGCATGGCGGGCAGCAATAAGTGATCGAGCCATGCGCACCGTCTCACTTCCACTGCAGTTTGGTGGCAACTTGCTGCCTATCTCCTCTAGATTCAAAGGAGCCAAGACGTCATCAATTACAGCCCTAGCTAGAAAGAGTGCAAGCTCGTTTGAAGCATCCAGAATGTCCAGCGCTGTATCTTCTGCAGATTCCAGAAGCATGACGAAACCGTTAACTATGTCATCAGTTGAAAATATCTCAATGTGAAGAGCTGACAGTAGCACAGATGCCATTTCCTTCTCCCTGTTCTTCCTGTCCATGGCAAGGGTGATGAGCTTTTTCAGGAAGATTGGGTTACACTCAGGCATTCCAAGATCTTCAAGACTTCGAATCAATTCAGGGATGTCATCTGAGAGAAAATACTCATGAATTATTGTCACAACCTCCTCCTTAAACCGCTTAACCTTTTCATATTCAGCTTGTACTTGTCCATCTTCACCTGAAGATTTCATGAATGAAGCATCAAGCCATCCTTCAGCAATAGCTTTGGGGATGAGGGATTGAAACAAGGATTTGGCAGATGGAATATCAAGAGCAAGGTCATCAAGGCTCTCTGTCAATCGAGCAAAACCCTTTGCCATTTGACTGGAACTTATCAGGCCTTCTTCAGAAGCTTCTTTCAACAGCTTCAATATAAGTGGTTCTGCAGTTCGGATCTCCATGGCAAGAACCAAAGCCCTCTTGACAACCTCATGATGAAAGAATGAAACTCCCAACTCCCTTATGCACCTGCAGGCTTCAACAGCATCTCCACTCTCCACATATTCCCTCAACAGATCCGCAATTTTTTTCTTCACTTCCTCAACAGTGATGTGGGTGCTTCCACCCCACTTCCTCTCCACAAGTTCTGCATGGTGTGGAGCTGAAAGATAGCTCTTTTCAGCAGTTTGGAGAACTTGAAATCCTTTCGAGGATTCAGGTAAGGTCTTCTTTGCTCTGGTGAGGAAAGCAGGAGGAAGGATATCATCAACCACAGCACGAGCTATGAATAAAGCAAGGATGTCAACTGCATCCAGTATGTCCACTGCAAGATCATCAGCAGACTCTAGAAGTATGACAAACCCATCTCTGATCTGGGATGGGCTGATGACATCAGCGTACAGCGCAGAAAGCAAAACTGAAGCCATTTCCTTCTCCTTATCATGCCTGTCCATGGCCATGGAAACAAGTCGCTTGATAAAGTACAGATGATATTCGCTAGACCCAAGTTCTCTGAGGTCAGATGCAGCCACTTCCACATCACCAGTGCTAAAGTACTCCTCTATTATTGAAACAACAGCCTTCTTGTAGTCATCTATGGGATCTGAGATGGTTGCCCCAACAAGCTGATACGGCTCCTGTACAATGGTAGGACAGAAGAGAGCAATCTATAAGTCATGACAGGAGAATTGACCCAAATTGTTCAGAGGTGAAGCAAACAAGAAAAAAAAAATATAGTAGCCCTACAAAACTAAGCTGCAGGCATATACATTTACCCAAAAGCCTCGACAAACCCAAAAAGATTCAAAATGACTGGGGATGAATGAATCACATTGCAGGTAGAGACTTACCTCTCCACTGTCATAATTAGGATCACTCCGATCAATATGGGATTCGCCATCAGTGTCCAGCAGTTTTCCCCATGTTCCCTTACCACCAGCACCATCTTAAACCATAAAAAAAGAAGACAAACACTAATCAGCATAAAGATGTCCTGATAATCTTCTATAAAACAATGTGTGCAAGTCAAAATAATACATTTTTTTTTATCTATTATTGGCCATACTTGCAGGATTGTGTAAACAAACTAATCTAAAATGCACTAATTGGTTCTCTCTTCATTATAAGTTGGTTATTCAATGTAAACTAAAGATTAGTTTGCATTATCCAAACAGTGAGGCCTTGCTGTTCAAGAGAGTTTTACACTACAGTGGCACCAAATTGCAACACAAAAATGCATAGAGCAGTTTTTCCAGGTTCTGAATCCCAAAGGAGCCATTGTCTCTCTACAGACCAGACTCCCCCCAACCCCAAAAACCCAGTTTTCCAGAGTGAAGATACTTGTATATCATCAAATATGTAGTATTTAGTTTTCTTCAATCAGCATCATCAGCGTATAACAAATATTAGACTACTCTAGAATTAATGCCCCCTTTAGAATTACCACTGCTTAGCTTTCAATTTGCCTCTGACCATCAAATGAAATGTTAACAATGAAACAAGTATTATGGCCCTTGACTAGCCTAGTGAAAGTTATATCCAGGTCATTCGCTCTGTGAAGGTTATTCAAGATCATTCAGAATAAATATTTCACGCGCTATGCTGATCAGTGTAGGCAATGAAGACAAATTAATTAATGTATCAGCACTTACTAACTCAGATCTTATAACTATCCATGCACTAAGAAGAAAACAAGACATCTCCTTGGCCAGAAATTATGGTTCTTATCATCCATAATATCCAAAAAAAGTACAGAAAATAGATGCAAAAATAAAATTATCACAGATATAAAGATAATTTATCTTCTAAATGTAGATAAAATGCTTCCAAGACACGTATAAAAAAGCTAAATTATAAAGGGGAAATCCGAAGGAAACATTCTCATCATCAAACATTCGAATGAATATTCTCACTTCAGTAAACTATGTGATAATGATTATTAAATTCACTAAAGTAAGCTGCAGTGAGTCGTTTCACACATTCTCAAACAAGAAGCTCGCTGTTTGTAGGTATTCAATCAGTTATCATATTATCTCCCAGTCATTCCATTTCACGACTATTTGCTCTTTTGATCTATCCAAACATACTTTTTCTGGAATCTAGAAAGCTAATTAAGCGATGTTCTAACCTCCATCCAACAT
>Ga0307517_10003357_pt1 | contig 24915 bp, 7 predicted proteins | sample 23_EM_MG_FD_194515 | JGI IMG/M metagenome (GOLD analysis project Ga0307517, IMG submission 194515) | Populus trichocarpa ectomycorrhiza microbial communities from riparian zone in the Pacific Northwest, United States - 23_EM | ecosystem: Host-associated > Plants > Roots > Unclassified | place... | reverse complement strand
TCAAACAAAATTTCAACAATTTACAAACAAATATAATTTGACAAAATCTAAAACAAACTATAACAACTACAAAATTATACATTCATACTACAAGTTTCTTTGACAAATAACAATTAAACAAGTACAAACATTAACAAAATACATATACTAAAACAATAAAATTCACATTTAAATATTAAAACTAAAAAGGATAGATTTACTTACAAAAAAATGATAAAATCTACAAGAAACGGATATTGTGTCCACGTACAAGATATAAGAAACTTGAGTGCTTGTGTTGAGAATAGTGGAGAGTTGGGATGGGTGGTTGGCTGCAGTTTGGGAGGGGAGCGGTGGGATGGGAAAGAAGAAGGAGAAACAGAGGAAGAGAGTGTCTGCAGGTGGGTGGGTATATAATGGTTTTTTCCGATGGAATCACCGACGGCTTCATTCGATCGGTGATTCCGTCGGTGACAGTGCCACGTCACTGTACGGCTATCTCAGTTTGAATCCCTCGGTCATTCCGTCGGTAAAATAGTCTGACGTCACCACGCCGTTGCATATTTCCAGACAAACTGTATACCCCGTCAGAGAAACGGTTGGTATATACCGACGGAATATTTTCGTCGGTATATACCAACCGTTTAGCCGACGGATCTAGGCCGTCGGTATATACCGATAAATTTTGAGACGGAATTATAATTACCGATGGAAAAATTCTGTCGGTAATTCCGTTGGTTTTCTCCGGTTTTCTGGTAGTGAAAAAATGGAAGGATGCCTTTGTCACGCGGGGAATCACAGGCATCATATTTGGTGTCTCTCTATGGAAGATATACTGACTACAGCTATCATGAAAATGTTTAATTTATCTTTCGGTCCGCGAATCTAAAGTATTTCAAAATAGATGTTTAATTTTATTATTTCTACATAACTGGGCCTTAAAAGATTTTCTAATAAATGAGTAAACATTGGCTCAAGATTTACCGTTTATGATAGTAAATAGCTGTGTGGCCGGCGTCTAATTACTACAAGATGCTAACACATGCAGAGGAGAAGGAGTCGGAAATCAGACTGATAAGCCACGCCTAGTTTCTCAGAATTCCTGTTCAGGGTAACAGTACTTCAAAATGGACTGGTAAATATGGATGCGTGCTCCATGTGGGTGTATTTGCTAACTCAAAATGGGGTCTTAGGGTTTCTGTTTCTTGATTCTTGAACGGAAATTAAATACATGGAATTTTCTGCATGATAATAAAAACTAATGACGAGACAGAGCACTGAGCACTGAGCACGAACTCATCATTCCTACGTGAAAAGGGGGTTAGCTTCGTAACATAGCTGTTCTCTAATTAACATGATAATTGCATCCCAGTTAAACAAAAAGCAAATGGTAATCAAAGTCCATGATGGAAGATTTCAATGGGTTGGTAAAAGGAAGTCGAGCTATAAGCCAACTAATTATGTCTCTTAATTAATCCCCTTTTGAACGCAATAAAATGAGACGAGCTAGCTAGCTAATTTAGGGTTACCAATACCCTTATAATTACTCGTCAAAACTCAACTGTCATCGGTACCTAAAATAATGTGTTTTCCTTCCACTATGATTACATGAAATTTGTTATAATTACTCCTATTTTAAAACCACATATATCCTCGTGTGAAAAATATTATTCATGACTCACGCATAAAAACAATTGCTGGGTCAGAAAGAAGGAATGGCAAAACAATTATCGTGGACATTTAATTGTTTTAATTGGGTGCTATGCATTTATAGCAAGTAGGCTATAATGATGAATAGAAAAATATAAGGAGGCTACGGTGAATATTATTAATATATTTGTTATTCCCACGTAGTGAACCGGTGGTTCTAGCAAGTATTTTGGGGGTTGACTTGGTACCTAATGCCGTAGTGATGTTTAAATGGTGTTTCAATCCAGCTCTGTTGGGCGAAATGATTAAAGCCATTCTCCATTTCTAGTATGTCAAAAACCATATCATTCTGCTACAAAAAAAGGATTTCTTCGAGCCGTTTCGGTATCTGAAAGAAAGGAAGAAAGGGTGGGAAGTTAACTTCAACATCACATCTGTAAGATTGCGATGCGAAGGTTTCTGTTTTGTAGTCATCAAAGGGATATGGAAGCGCAACAACCACATCTAAATGATGTTCCTTCACATTGCAGCACTGCATGTGGTGCCTGCCCCCCCATCAAAGCAAATATATAGGTCTGCAAATTAATTATACGTGTCTTTGTGCATGCATAAACCTTAATATCAAAATCTTAATTTCCCACAATAGATAAGAAAATATTCAATCCTTTCTCATGATGAACATCAGCATAACCACACTTGATACTTGCCCATTGTGTTTGGACCTTGTCATTGACATCATAAGTGTGCTCATTTCATGTGTTTGATGATGGAGTTTTGATCCAATTTTCAAACCTAACCACCTTACTCTTTATATCCTATCTCGAGCCACTGAACTTAACTTCCACATTAACACCCCCTTAAAATAAGTAAGTAAAAAAGAGGGTTGACACTGCTTTTTGGTAAAATATGGCAATAGACATAAAGTAGAGTGGGATAAAAGTCTAAGAAAGTGAGTGGTGTTGAGCTTATAATATTTGAGAGAGGGGGCCATGGCTTCCCTCCTTTTGGCCCTCTTTTGTGTATTGGTTTGTGGGTATTGTTAAAAGCATAATGCGTATTATCTTTCTTAGTGCGTATTGTTTTTAGCTTTCCAAGCGTGGATGTTTTTGTTGGAGAACCCACAGCCAAATTAATGGCTCCATGGTTTCATGCCCGCGCAAGTTCCCCCACCAAGAATCTTCCTATATGTTAATGCATGACCGTTTCTGAAGGGATTTTTTTTCCTTAAATCTTCCTCTCAAGGGAAGTAAATTAATTTATTAATTGGAAACGTCAGTCAATGCTAGCCTTATAGGTGGCTCATCTTCATGCATATCTATCGGCTCGATCAAAACTTTTCCTTTTGTTTAGTTATAAGTATGATCAATAAACTAGTTTTCGTGGCAGAAAACACGAGAAATAACCTTGATTTGTTTAGATGAAAGCCACTGCTCTTTATTGTTATGCTCCAATAAAAATCACTAAAACAATTGGTTTATATTGGATCCATGTGTCATGATGTATCACATTGTTGATGTATCAAGAGCATTAATCATGCCTCCATCAACCTTTAATTAATGGAGCAGCACAAACCAATCCAATTTATTGTCGTGAATCATGGAAGTAAAGCGATCATCAAGACTCAATAAACCCCAAATCAGATGGTAACAAATGGGTAACTTATGTTCATGCATTGATCCAGATCGCCTTCAAACATGGATGATATTCCACTAGGAAACGAATATGTAACTGATCTCATAGTAAATGTTATGTATTGGCGCTTTACATGGAATCATCCATTAATTTTATCTTCTCGGTGGGTGCGGTGCTACTAAGCCTTGAGCTTGTATCAAAACAAACTCATACCTTTTCTTTCTTCTTAGTTTGTTATAAGTGGTCGATCCACCATTGTCGTGCCATTGCTAGATATCTCGATATTACACTCAAGAAAGCAACAACGTTTAGGTGGGTGATCAGTAAGTAACTCGGTGACAAAACGAGAGTGACAATAACACTCGACACGTGGAGGAATCCCTGGCCTTGCATGTATCTCATTTTGTATTTACACACGGAGCAGCGCCACCAAAAGGGTAGACCCGATGGGATTGGGAGGGAGTAGAGCTCAGAGCTTGATTAAGCATGGTTATTGTTCCCTCCACTCCAAACAAGAGGGGATCGATGAGAGCATGCATATTATTATCCATTGTTTATTCTTAACCTGCATATATTATTGGGGCAATGGACATCTTCTTACCTGTGGTTGTGCATAAGATCTTCTTCAGGTGATCAAATCATGGTTCTTATGCTATTTTGTGGGTGGGTGCGGTGCGACCCCATGCCTGCTTCATAGAGTATACTTCTTTTTTCCTGCCCTGCTCTGATTACTTTATGGCAAATAATAAATAAGAAGGGAAAATACATGTTGTTTCCTAGGTTATATTATTAGAAAACGAATACCATTAGTTTTATGGAGGGTCACTTTTAAACATTGCTTATTTCTTCTTCTTCTTCTTCTTCTTTGTTATGAAAACAAATAAATGTTTACGTTTATGGAGTTAAATAAATAAAATCTAATTGAATTTAAAATCATGGAATTAAATAAATAAAAATGTTTGTACGTAAAAGATTGATGGATTTAATGAATAATGAGATGAAGAATTAAGTTAGGCCAATCCCTCCCTTGATGGCCATTTTGATGGTTCTGCCACATCCATGTATCACATCGATAATAATAATAATAAAAAAAAAAGAGTATTAATCTATAGGTCTTTTTACCCTTCCCAGGCCTAGAGTAAGGCAATTGATGGATAATATCCATGGCTTTTTCTGTCCGGTGGAGCGTGAGATTACTGTGTATTTTGAAAAATTATTAAAAAAACACTAAAAATATATCAACACTTTATAATTATTAAAAATATAATATTTTTCAAGAACAAATAAATTTCAAAAAGATCGCACTTCAAATCAAGGCATTAATATGATGACCCAAGGGCTAATGCGGATCAGTGGGACCGATCATCTTTCTATAATCATGGTTTGAATGGTCAAGCATCAAATTATTGGTGTTCATGTGAAACATAGGATCCCATGCCTTTCTACTTTCTACTTCCTACTTCCGTTCTTTCATTTGCAAAGTTGGTTTTACAACCATCTTCTGTTTTCATCCTAGAAAAGGATAAAAATAATAATAAAAAAACCTTCGCCATGCTCCTTTTCCATTTAGGTTGTATTTATTTTTGTATTTTAAAAGTGTTTTTGAAAAAATTTAATTTAATTTAATTTTTTTCTTTATTTTAAATTAATATTTTTTGATTTTTCAGATCTTTTTAATGTGTTGATGTCAAAAATAATTTTTAAAAAATAAAAAAACTTTATTTTGATGCATTTTCGAGTAAAAAACACTTTAAAAAACAACCGCTACCACAATCCCAAACACCCTCTAATCCGTGAAGGCTGGACCAAATTTTGTTGTGGAGTTAACAAAACCACTAAAAATATGGGTAAAACAGTGAAATATCTGGGTTTTTTTTCAAACTTTTTTCTTTCAATTTAATTTTTCTACAGCACAGTTACATGAAATTAGATTCCAAATTATCATATAAATACATAATTAAAAAACAAATGACTGAAAAGTAAAACACAGAGAAAATTCATGTCTCACACCAAATTCACGATAATCTTCATTTCGATTCAAAAGTTCATTTTATTTATTTTTCAGTCCCTGATTTTGAGAGATAAAGAGCAAGATGCCTGAAATGGTGAGGAAAGAGAAATTTGTAGGTTAGGCCACTTTTTGGCGAAAAAACCCATTGTTCTTAATGTTAACAAGTTCCTTTCGAAGAGTAAAGCTTGATGGTGGTGTTTTTTTAAAAAACAAATCACTGGGAAAGGAGATATAGCTTGATTTGGAGATTTTTTATTTGGTCGATTATTGCTTGTTGGGTTGTTTTGGAGTGTTTTGGGGTTATTAGGTGGTTTGAAAAGAATTTTTATGGTGTTTTGGAAGTGTTTTTAGGTGAAAATAAATTTTCAACCCAAACCTCCCATTTTTTAGCCACCACTGTGGGTTGCGACCCATCAGACGACGCTTTGTCTGTTATTTCTGTTTTAAAAAAATAAGGGTCATCCGCTCCCTAAAAAGTAAAAAAATAATTGGCCTAGGCATGCGGGGCCACTTAAACCTGCATTTATGGGCTCATTTTTTGCTATTTTTTATATTTTAATTTTTTTTCCAATTACATCCTTTTGTGTTGAGTTTTTATTGAATTTTTTAAAATTTTATCTTTCAATATTTGATTGATTTTATCATATAATAATAAAAAAAAGAAATAATTTAATCCAATGGAGTCCATGATTAGAGTTAACCTAGCTTTTTTTTTCTTTGATTTTTCTTACTTTGGACCTGCCAAATTGACAGGGCCACATCAAGGCAATTCCCATGCTATTTGATTTGAAATTTGGGCTAGACAAAGAATCAAATCGAGAGATTTCAAGTTTGACTCAGTATATCGTATTTAATAATAATGCAAAAAGTTTCTTACGACTTAGATATTATTATTTTTATATTCAATTTTTTTTATACAAGCCGCGGCATGTAGTGGGAAGTGACCTAGTTACTTACTAAATCAACTGATATTGCCTTGTTTTTTATTTTTATTTTTTTGAAAAAAATAAACTTGGTAATAACTTGTTTGTTGTATCTATATATGTGATTGCATCTAGAGATGTTAATGGTTATCTATGATTTGGGTTGTAGTACTAGCTATACACATACTCGAATCCTAAACTACTATGTATACATAATACAAACCTGACTAGAATGGGTTTTGGATACCTGAATCATCTCAATCGAGTTTTAGATATCTATTTGGGTTCCTATTGCTAGAAAAAGATCAATCTTAGTTGTAGATCCACACAGCCAAACCATAAACTTCCATAAAGTCACCTCAAACTTATTGATTACAAGCTTCTTGTTGTTATTGGTGTTGTTGTTATTACATCTGGTGTCGTCATTGTGATCTTAAAAATAGCACAATTGAAGAGAAAATGTTGTTGGAATCGGTGTTTTCTATATAAAAAAAAGAGTTGGTTCGAACAACATATCAAAAATGAGTTATGCAGGTTGGTTAAATCAAATAAATCCCTAAATAGCATGATTTTGTGAAGAATACAAAGAGTATCTTTAGGGCCCAAATCCTACTCAGGCAAATGCAGATCCAAAAAAGAGTTATGGGATAGCTCAAAATCACGATCAATTAGCATTGTGTTTTTTTTTCTAAAAGGTAAAGATGAACTGATTTTCACTTTAGAGCCTTATACAATGCAAACAATGAGTACAAATCAAGTTTATGGAAGTATTTTTAATGGGCGCCCTAGTGATAAGAGTGAAGCAAAGCCTTTTCTGCAACTGAAGCCAAACAACTATGAGTTTCAATGCTGAAGTGTTGTAGGTGGTTTGTAGTAGTCGAATGATTTAGAATTTGAGGTTTAATGTATAGTGTTTAAATTTTTTTTTTTTGGATATACCAAGAGAAAACGATGTGGGGATCAACATTTTCTCGACAAAAAAAAAAAACCAGTTTTAACAACGTTCTCTTTATTATAAACTATGTTTCAAGAAGCATACAATAATAAAACAATATAATTAATAAAGAGTAAATAGAATATATAAGAACAATGGAGATTAGGGAGAAGAAGAGAGAGCACTTTTATTTCATATGAATTTGTAGTTATATGTGTGTATATTATTCTCTCAACAATGCTCCTATTTATAGGCACATGTACATAAATATTTGTAAGCTCAAAGGTCATAAGAAAATGTAGATTCAAATGAATTTGGAGAGCTTCAAATGAACTTGATGAAGATGAATGAACATAATAATGAAGGGGGTGTAGGAAGGCACCTAAACATCCATATACAATGTATGATTTTATAACACTATTTAGCTATGCTATTTTTTAAATCTTTATTTTTTTTACCTGTGACACTCTCCTATTTTATTTTCCAAAATGGGCTAGATTGTTTTATATAAAAAAGTAAAGTAATATGTGAGTTATATGAAACCTTCGCCTCTCATAATATAAGCATAATATACATAGGTAACCTTATAATTGATATAAAAACATTAAATATTGATTTTTATATTAATAAGATTTTTTGTATGATCTTTTCTATGCATATTCATTTAAAAAACAAACAATGAATAGTTGAAATTAACAAAGTACGATGATTAATAAAAAAAAATTCATCATTTATAAATAAATGGATTTGAATATGTAAAATATTTAAGAAATCAATGCATTTTTTATTTTTTTTCAAATTAACAACCATGTTTGGTTCCAATGCTCAATCTCAATTAATATTAATATCTTCTCATCTTCAAAACAAAAAAAATCAAATTTGAACATCTTTTATATAACAAAAAAAAATTATACAAATATCTCAAAATACTTCTAATATTAATGCAAAAATCACATATATAAATGCAAAATCACATAGAATACAAAGTTTTTAAAATCTTAATATATCACAAATTTAATTTACTTCTACAAATTTTAAAGTTAAAAAATTAACAAAAAACTAAAAGAGAAGGGGGGATTTTACTATACCCCTCCTCATAAAACAATATTCACTATAACAATGTTTTTTTATCTTTCTTTATTTTTTTTCTCAATTTATATAAATTTTTTAATTTCAATTACATCCTTCAACATTAGGTTTATTAGGGATTAGGCTTCATAATTTTTTTAATTTATTTTTTATGGGGTTATTTTAGTCTTATGACTTAGACCGCTAGTTTCACTACCAAAGACAAACAAAATCACTGACGGAAAAAATCCATCAATATTTTGAGGTGATATTTACTGACCGAATTGCTTTCATCGCCAAATCCGTTTGTATTTACCAATAAAAATATTTTATTAGTAAATACCGAGGGAATTCCAGTCGGAATAAAAGAAATTTTAAAAAACTAAAAAGTATGATGACATGTAATTTTTTATGGATGCTTTTATCGATGAAATTATAGATGGATTCAAACAGCCAAAATCGTACAATGACATGTCACTCATACCGACAGAATTACCGCCGGATTGATAGAGAGAAACAATCTGTCGGTAATTCCATCGATAATAGTTAATATATGACCTGACTGTTGACCCTCTCCCCCTATTTCTCCTTCTTTCCCTCTGCAACTAACCCCCCCGGTGCAATTTGCAACTAACAAACAAACCCCTCTTCCTCCCAACATCCCATCCCATCTCATCTCAACACAACTCATCCTTCCTCAACCTTTCCAGTCACAATATCATTTTTATTACGGATTTTTTAAGTAAGTAAATCTATCATTTTTTTTTTAAATTTGAACACAATTTTGAAATGTCAAATTTTTTATTACATATTTTTGTAGTATATATATTTTGTTTGGATGTTTACTTGTTTTAGTGTTTTTTCTCAAACAAACTTATTGTATGCATACATGTTTTTGTACATGTTATGGTTTGTTTTAGATTTTATAAAATTGTACTTATTTGTAAATTGTTGAACTTATGTCAAATTACCGACTTAGGTATGTTGTGATGATATAAATAATAGCTTGTTTAAAGGGTCTATTTTATATTTTGTCAATTTTATTGTCGAGTTGTAATTTCCGTAAATTAATGTGTATAAATTTGTATGTACATTGATAATTGATAATGAATTAAGAAAAGTATGAAAGTAGGTTGATTATTTATTTAATGTTGTTAATTAATACATATTGTTTTCATCATTATTTGATATATATATATATATATATATATATATATATATATATATATATGTAGAGAGAGAGAGAGAGAGAGGTTTGATAGAAGTCATGGATGTATCGAGATTCACATCAAGGATTGCGGAGGATAGATTATTGTAATGGGGTTCAGAGTTTTATTAATTACACAACATCTATTTCAAGAAATATTAATGGAGGCGGTATTAGGTGTTCATGCAAGAGGTGCAAAAATAAAAAGTTTCTTCATCCAGATGTTGTAACGAGGGTTCATGGAGGAATATCTGTGTTGATATGCACATAGAGAACCATTTGTTCCTCATGAGATCATGGTAGAAATGATGGTTGGGTCAACTTCTAGTGCTAACAACGTGGATGGAGTTGAAACTTACAACAGTAATCCTTATAGGACTATGGTTATAGATGCGATGAAAATGAATCAAGATCATGCCCGTCAATGTTCAATCATAGATGAAGAACCTAATAAGACACGACCAGGTTTTTTGATCTTTTGAAAGATTCTGACGAACCATTATGGGATGGCTACACAAATCACAGTAAATTATCAGCTGTTGCATAGGTGTTTGCTATCAAGTCGGATTATGGGTTGAGTGAGGCCGGTTATGAGAGAATTGTTGAATGGGTGAGAAGCATTTTACCTGAAAGGAACATGCTGAAAGAGAACTTCTATACTGCTAAGTCCATGATGAAACCCCTTAATCTAAGATACCAGAAAATTGACATGTGTCCAAACTTCTATATGATGTACTATCTTAAAAATACTGAGTTGACTTGATAGAACATGTGGGCATTCCCGTTATAAATCCAGAACTGACAGGGGAAAGACTCTTGTAGCATATAAAAAACGTAGATATTTCCCAATCACACCTAGACTACAAAGAATATTTATATTACCAAAGACTGCTAAGCACATGACATGGCACCAATCATATGATACGGTGGATGGAGTGATGGTGCACCCTTCCAACGATGAAGCATGGAAACACTTTAACAGAGTACATCCTTACTTTTCAGCTCAATCAAGGAACGTGCGTCTTGGGCTATGTACAAACAGATTCAATATATTCGGGTCATTTGCTGCTCCTTATTCTTGGTGGTCGGTTATACTAACGGTTTACAACTTGCCACCGGGAATGTGTATGAGGCCTGAGTTCATGTTTTTATTTACGGTCATACCCGGCCCTAATAATCCAGGCCGGAATATAGATGTTTGTCTTTGATCGTTAATTGATGAGTTAATGGAATTGTGGTTCTCCGAGGCGTTGACTTATGATGTATCAATGAAATAAAATTTTCTTATGAGGACACCTTTGATGTGGACTATTAATAAATTTACGGCTTATGGAATGGTTTTTAGTTGAAGCACGCATGAAAAGCTAGCATGTCCATACTGCATGGAAAACAACTAGATATTCACGCTAAGAAACAGGGGTAAAGCGTTTTTTTTACTGCCACCAGCATTTCTTGCCAACGAATCACATGTACAGAAATAACATATAGGATTTTTTTTTTGGCAAAGTTAAAAAGGATGTTGCACCCCCGCTTCTTTCTATGAAGAATTGTATGATGTGGTGTTAGACTGTGGTGACATTGTGTTTGATTTTCCAATCCGGTAAGCCGAAGTTTCTTGGTTTTGGTTTGACCTATAACTGGGTAAAGCGAAATATTTTCTATGAGCTTCCTTATTGGAAGACCAATCTTCTCTGTCATAACCTTGACGTTATGCATATAGAAAAAAACGTGTTTGGAAACATTTTCAACATGGTCATGGACGTGAAGGGAAAGACAAAGGATAACATCAAGACTAGAATGGATATAGCGTTGTTTTGTCACCGTAAAAATATGAAGTTGGTTTATGTTGGGTCACGGGTCACAAAGCCCAAAGCAAGCTTCGTCTTAAACAAGAATGCACAACTACTAGTGTACCAATGGCTGAAGAGTCTGTGTTTTCCCGATGGACATGCCTCAAACATATAAAGGTGGTCAATTTGGAGGATTGCAGATGGTATGGATTGAAGAGCCATGATTGCCACGTGTTTATGCAAACACTCATTTCATTAGCTTATCGTGATTTATTGTCAAAGGGGATATGAGATACACTCACGGAGATCAGTCATTTCTTTAGAGATATATACTCCAGCAAGTTGTAGACACAATACATTGAGAGGCTAAAAACAAATATTATCAAGACAATATGCAAATTTGAGATGATATTCCCTTCATCGTTTTTTGACTCGATGGAACATCTATCCATACATTTATCGTATGAGGCAAAATTTGGAGGCTTAACTATTTTTCTCCTTTTCCTTATCTATTATTTTCTCAAAGTCATCTTTTAACTTTGGGTTGATTAGGAATTAGGCCTTGTTGTTTTTTTTTTGTTTTTTTTCCATGAAGTTATCTCCATCTCATAACTCGGGTCATTAGTTTGGTTAGTTAACCCAGGTAGATTCGAACTATTTTTATGTCCTCTTTTTAATTGAATCTTTTTTTTTTAATTTTATCTTTCAACACTGAGTTGATTAGGAATTGAGCTTCATAATTTATTTTAATTTGATTTCTATTAGGTTATCTCAATCTCATGACCCAAGTAGCGGGTTTGACAGGTTAACCCAAGTTAACTTTGATTATTTTTTTTATCTTTTATTAATTGATTTTATTTCAATTTCATCCTTCAACATTGATTTTATTCAAAATTAAGCTTCATAATTTGTTTTTATTTATTTTTTATGGGGTTATTATGATCTCATGCGTGGCACGTAGATTGACAGTTTAACCTAAGTTGATCTGAATAAATCCAATATGTTTTCATCTCAATATTTATATAAAAAAATCTCATCTAGAATATTTATTTTTAGTTAAACTATGTTTTTACCGATCATGTAGGTTGCCTTTAGATCCACCAAGTCAAACGAGTCACATTAGATCAATCTCCACACAGTTTAATTCTTTTTTTTTACTAGCAAAAACATTAGCAATGCCCAGATATTTTTTTCTTATGTAAAAAAAATAAAATTGATCTCATTCGTAGCATAGCACATACCAAAGATCTAGTCTTTCTTATAATAACAAAAGATATTGTAAAAAAAAAGGGAAATAGGTTTGAACTAGATTATTGGTTTTACACTATCTATTGTTGTTATAAGAAAGATTAGGTATTTGGTCTGCATTACGCTGTGAGTTGGATTAATTATTTTTTAACGTAAAAATATATTTATGCGTTGCTAATAGTTTTTCTAGTAGAAAAAAATTAAAACTATATGAGGATTAACCTAATATGACTTAGTTGACTTGATAGATCCAAAAACAAAATGACTACTAAAAATATAGTTTGACTAAAAATAAATATCCAAGATGATATTTTTTATAAATATTGGATCGACAACATATTGGATCGATTCGGGTCAACCTGCCAATCCTCCAAACTTGTGATCAAAGTCATGAAACAAGGATAACCTCGTAGAAAACAAATCGAAATAAACTCAATGTTGAAGGATGAAATTAAGAGGAAAAAAAACCAATTAGAAAATGGGAAAAAAAACTCAAGTCAACTAAGTCAATTCGTTAAACTCACAATCTGGGTCATGAGATTAGGATAACCTTATAAGAAGTAAATTGAAAAAATTATGAATCTCAATCCCCAATAAACCTAATATTGAAGGATAAAATTGATAAAAAAAAAAACACAAAGAACCAACACGAGTTAACTCGTGAAACCCATGACGCGAGTCATGAGATGAGGATAATCTCATAAAAAGCATATTGAAACAAACCACAAAACCTAATTATCAATCAACCCAATGTTGAAGGATGAAATCGAGAAAAAAAAAGTCAATTAAAAAAGGAGAAAAAAAACTCGAGCTAATCAAGTTAACTCGTCAAACTTATATAAAGTAAATTCTAAAAAAAATAAAACTAAATCCTCATTAAACCTAACATTGAAGGATGAAATTGAAATTGAGAAAAAAAAATTATATATATAAAAAAAGCTAAATGAAGGGGGGAAAACATTATTTTAGTGAATAGCGTTGTGTGAGAAGGGGTACAATAAAATCCTATTTTCCTTTAGTTTTCTTTTTTGTTAATTGTTAAAGCTAATGTTAATGAATTGGAAAAACATATGAAAACATTAAAACATAGATTGTATAAAATAAAAAAGCTAAATGAAGAGAAAAAAATATTATTTTAGTGAATAGTGTTGTGTAAGGAAAGGTACGGTAAAATTTCATTTTCTTTTAGTTTTTTTTTTTGTTAATTGTAATGTTAATGAATTGCAAGAACATTCGAAAAAAATAAAACATATACTGTAAAAAATAAAATAAAAAGATAAATTAAGGGGGAAAATATTATTTTAGTGAATAGTGTTGTGTGAGGAGAGGTACAATAAAATTCTATTTTTTTTCTTTAATTGATTTGTTTTGGTTAATTGTTAATGTTAATGAATTGCAAGAACATCTGAAAAAATAAGAAAAATTGTTAAATAAAAAAAAGGATAATTTGAGAAATTACAAAAAAACCTAAAAGGCATCAATCTTTTACTGTTTATCAAGACACAGATTACTGTAGATAAGATTAGTATAAAGATGATTTTACCCTTGCCAAAAAAACTGACTAAGTATGCAATTAGAGGTAGAGATATCTTTTCCATGAGATACATTTGGCATTGCATATTTGATTGAGAGTAAAATGGTACGTGAATTTCTTTTTGCTACAGTATAAATATTATTTTGCTCTTAGGAGCACATAAATTAATCCTTAAGTGAGACGTTCTTCTGTCTCTTTAGATAAAAAAAAAAAAACACTAAGAGTACGACCATACCCTTGGGAGGGGAAAAATATACTTGCATAGAGGGACTTATTCATCGTTTTCTTTCATTAAAACAATTAAATGACAGAATTATACTTGGAATTCAAAAATTTAAAGGCTAATTACGAGAGTGTTTTGCTCTTTTTAGACTGGTTTTTTTTTTTTTATTCATGGATTTTAACAAGGGGTGTCTTGGTAATTTTAGGTTTAAGAATATTATTAAAAAATCATTACAAGCGTCAGCGCATGATGACCTCCATGCCATTCAAGTGGCGCGTGAGACCCCGTACAACAGCCAAAATCCTACTTTCATCGTGGCATTAGAAGCGGCGCGTCGTCCTCTTTCCAGTGATGTGACGCGTACTCACAGAGGAGGTTCGTTTGGGCTGTGGTGGAAGTTTTTTTTTTTCTTCTCTCTTTTCTCTCTCATTCCCTAGAAAATTGCGCCTGAACTTCTAAAAAACCAATTATATCATTCAATTTGTAATCTTATCGAATTGGCCCTCCTTTTAATTACTCTTTATTTGGCTTTCGAACCTTTTTGAAGTTTGGATTTTTTTCAATTTTATCCCAGTGCATTTTATTCAATTTGATTTTTTTTTATCTTGTTTGGTCCCTCTACTTTTAATTGCTCTATTTATGTGATTTATATTTTTCTTGATTCTTTTTTTCTTTTAATTTCATCCATTTCTATTTTATTGCACTTGTTTTTTAATTTATTTTTTGTTCTTATTCTTTTGATTGCTATATTCTTATCATTTTTTTATTTATATTGTTTTTTCAATTTTATCCATCAACATTTAATTTCATTTGGTTTTCTATATAGTTTTGGTCCTCATTCTTTCAATAACTTTTTATTTCTTATCCTTTTCTTAGTTTTTAATGTTTTATAATTTAGCCCTTAATTATTTTCTTTCATTTTTTATACTATATTTGATCTGCATTGTTTGAGTTTTAAATTGTTTTATAGTTGGATATTTTAATATGTTATTTTTTTTGTGGTGGTTGCCTTCAAACGGGGCAGTCTTTTTATTAAAAATTAATTAAAAAAAACTCATTATTTGCCATTTGGTTTTTTATATGTTTTTTATTGAACTTTGATTTTTTTTACTAGGTCATCCTTTTGATATTTTTTTATCTAGATCTCATATAATGGGTTGTTGGTTCGTCAAATTACCCCAAGTTAACTCGGATTTTCTTTTTCAATGTTATATTTTTTGATGTTTTTTTTATCTTTGATATTATATTATTAGGCTTGGGTTATATTTTTAATTAATTTAATCAGAATTTTCTCGATTATATTCAGTGAATATTTTTTTAAAGTTGGAAAAGGTACTGTGCAGTAGAAAAACTGTAAGAAGAGGTCGCCTATTGTACAAGTCGGATTCCAAGAGTCCAAGCCAACAGGAGTGACTAACCATGGCCCATTAACCCAAGGTCATGATGCTCCTACCCCACACGGAGTGAGAGAGGGGGGAAGGGTTATCTTACGGTGCATCATGATTGTACACTAATGCCTTGCGTGCACTCCTCACTCACACACACACACGCACGCACGTATGAAACTCGCTTTTCTTTCCCTTCTTATCTCGTGTTTATTGTGTACTAGTACTGTCACTTTTCATTATTCCCACTCACAGGGACAATTCCGTCAATTTGTTTTCTATATAGTCTTTCCTTTCCGTTTTCTCTCAGCATTTCCACTTTGACTGTACTCTCTCTCTCTCCCTCTCTCTCGGTGCAGTGCGGTTTTTCGATCTGAGTTTGAAGTTCCAAGAATTCAGCGGCTAAAAGGTATTGTTTTTCACTGTAAGTTCCTCAACCATTTTCTGTTTCGTGGGTTTATTAATATTCCTTGATCGCTTTCACGAGATCCTCTGTTTTTCAAACCGGCTGGGCTGTGTTTATTTCATCTGCAGACTGTCTGGCTAGAAATGGGCTTTGTCTAGTATACTGCTGGGTCGGGTTATTGTTTTCTTTGAAGAAAATGAGATCTTCTAATGTTAGTTTCTGAGTTGTGAATCTGTTCTTGCTAGTTAATTTTTTGCCTAGCTATTTTCAATTATTTTAGTCTGTTGGTTTAGATGATAAATCTTAGGAAAAAATGGTACCACAGTAGTAAATGCTGAATTTCATTTCGGATTAATCCAATTTATTTCCTTATAAGATAATAAAAGGATGGTTTACTGTGAGACTCACTATGAATTTAAATTTCTCCATATATGTAAAAAATATGTTTCCATCTTAAAATCCTATTTTGCAGGGTTGATGAATTGGTTTTGGTGAAGGGAACAACTGTGGCGATATTCTTGGGAGAGAAACACTATGCGGTGGTTCCTGAGTCTTTCTATTGATGTGTATCGGAAAGTTATCTCATTGAATCTCTATTGTAAAGTTATCCTGTAAATTCCTTTACAAGCCTCGCCTTAAATTCTGAACGTTTTTCGTCTTGTAACTCGATGGGATCCACTTTCTTCGTTGTCGTTCCCTGTTACGTTCGTCAGATTAGCTGAACAGTAGCAAATCCAATATCCTCTCTGCTTTCTTTCTCATTTTGTTTCCTGGGTGAAAAATCTGATTGCTTGTTGTTTATTTCTTGGTCTGGTTATCCCTCCAGTTACGTGTATTAGGTGTCCCTTTGCTGACGATTAATCTAGTTTTCTGTGTTCAATTAATATTGTCCCTTTGTTTGTTCTTCTCTGGAATTTCGTTCTTTCTTTCTGTTATCAATATATTGAAGGGCTGGGAAGTAGTTATGGTGTGCCAAGCTGCGAGCCAAACAAATTTTCGGGCATTGAAACACGAAAACGGGATTGCTGGGTGTGCCACCATTATAGTTAGAGTTATAGCATGCTTTCAACCGCTTCAGGATTGCCAGGTTAGTCAAGTTAATTTTATTCGTTGGAACTTTTTTTTTTCTGGAGAAATTATGTGTACTTGTTTTGTGCCGTTCATTGGCTAAATATTCTCCTTTTTCATGCTTTAGATTCCGTGGTCTTCTTCACTTCTGTCTTTGTTAATAATTGGAAAGTTTATGATATGCCTTTCTTTTACTGATTTTTCGTTCTTTCATATTTTTCAGGCTGAATATTTCCGTCATCTGCTTAAACCTGTCACGTAGATTTAGTTTTCACTTTCGTTTTCAAGTTAAGCTGGATTGTTTTATTTTTTTCATTATTACTGAAAGAAGTAAGTGAACAGCCACTTCTACTACAGCAGAAATCCTTTTCCGGTGCGTTTTGCTTTGTCTGTTTGCATTAACTCAGTTTTGAATTCTCCTAGATTTCTTATAACGTGAATTTTTTTTCAATCCATGTATTGCAGGTGATTGTTGTGGTTAAATGGGAGAAGATTGGGGATCTCTGTTTCCTCAGCAGCGATTTAATTGGCAATCACCCAATTCAAATTACTTGGATGCTTCACTTGCCTTTGGGCAGCAAAATACTCTTCCTTTGCTTATGGATCCGAATACTAACATGGTCTTTACAAATGGGATCGGATATCCATTTACTGAGCTACTGCCCTCACAGGCTAGCCAGGAAAATGAACCTCGTGGATGGTTTCATGGTTTGCCTCACTTCCGACAGGCCTTAATGCCTCCTTCAAACTCTGTTCATAAAGAGAGAAGGCCTCGTTTAGACACTGTTCTCAAAGAGAAACTCCCAACTGCCCCTCATGACAATAAGGAGGACAACATGCCTAAGGCAGTCTCTGGCTGTGATCAGAAAAGATTGCTTGTTTTTGACCAGTCAGGTGATCAAACAACTTTGATCTTTAGTTCTGGAGTTGGGACTCCTGTCCAGTGCTTGAAGTCTTGGATACCAAAACCAACAGTTGGCTTTGATTTGAATAGGGAAATTCCTGGGGCTAAAGGTCAAAATTTTCATTTAGGACCAATCGCAAATGATGAATTTGTTGAAGATGATGGGATTGATATGCATGAGGACACTGAAGAACTGAATGCCTTACTTTACTCGGATGATGGTAGTGTTTGCTCTGAGGATGAAGTCACCAGTACAGGTCATTCACCTAGTACAATGACAACTCATGATAGGCGAGATTGGTTTGATGGAAGCGCAGAAGAGGTTGCTAGTTCTAATGGTTCAAACAAAAAGAGAAAGCTGTTTGATGGAGGCTATACAGATGCTCCATCACTCAAGGACACAGCTACTTCTGTAAAACCCACTAGATGTTTTGGGCACGAGGAAGATGTAGAATCCAGGTGTGACAATGGCACCAATTCTTTGTCACATGAAATGGGTTCAGAATCAGGCAACAAGAGGATGAGAAAAGAGAATATTCGTGAGACAATGAGCATTCTCCAGAACCTCATTCCAGGTGGAAAGGGCAAGGATGCAATTGTTGTTCTTGAAGAAGCAATTCAATACTTGAAGTCATTGAAGTTCAAAGCGAAAGCTTTAGGACTTGATGCTCCATGAGTATCAATACTTGTTATGCCAGTAATGCTAGGTAGTACTACCTGGTATTGTCCTATTATTAGTTAGATATTACTAGTGGTGTGTGCGGAATAAGTAAGGTGAAAAATTATGTTGGGGTTGATTTGAACAGGAGAACCAGTTCCTAGCGAAGGAGGTGAGTAATAGTAAAAGGAGGAAAGATTGGTGTCCATGTCTTGTAGCCTGTCTCAATTTCAATGTTCAATGACTCGAACTGCAAATCAGCAAGCTTTGGATTATGAAAAATTTGCTGCCGTCTAGAAAGAGGAATGGAATTGCAGCGTAATATGTCCCAATAAAGGAAGGTGAATCATTAAGCTATGTCTTAGGGTTTAGAGAGTAGCACTCACTCCTGGGCGTGGGGTGCTGGCTGTGAATGAGAAGACTAGTTGTTCTAGAGGGACCCCCATAAAGAGGATGTATGCACGCTTCTTGGGTGTGTCTTGGTTCCCAACTCATTCTTCCCTTTTTGTATTCTTATCGAAGATTTATGTTTTGTGGGGTTAATTCTTGTGATGTGTAACATTTGCACGAGTGAGGGATCCTTCATTTCACCTTGCAACTTCATATAGTGGCCCCAGCTCACCATTTCATGTATCCTTCCAAGTATTGTTGTAACTCAGGATGTACTACTATGGATTGTAATGGTATTGTAATTTGAATGTGGAAGAACCTTTGTGGTGTTTGTTTGCATGGGGCTATCTATGACTGTTCAATCTTGTGACTTTTTGTTTGTGATTATAGTAGTTTGGTTGGTTGGATGTAATTAATTTGCTTGGTTTTGCTGGTGTCTTTTATGCCTACGTACACGTGTCTCAATGCTCAAATTTCTGATACAAGACAGTGATGTGTTAATGTGTGATACCTTTTCTCTATGCAAGAGTGCGAAATTTTCCGTCTTTCTGGAGATGATGTCGCTGCGACGGGACCACAAAGATGCATTATTTTGGAGACGAAGCACATGTGAATCCGAGCACGGGTGTGGCCTATTTTCCTGCGAAACTGGGAAAAGAAAATTGCAATTAAGAAGGGGATGTTTCAACTCGTTTGAGGCCTCCACCTGGGCTCTTGAGTACAGTGGACATTTTTGTGTTATCTAGCGTTTGTTTACTGTAATTGAAAACAGAGGAGAGAAGATACAAAAAGATGAAGATTATAAAAATAGAGGATACAAGACATTACGAGAGACAAATATTTGTGTTTGGTTGGTGGTGTATAAAATAGAATGATTCATGTTTTTGTTTGGTTGATGATATAGAAAAAATAAAATATATAAAAATAATTTATTTTTTCAAACATGTTTTGTCGTCAAATTTATAAATTAAAATATATATATATATATATATATATGTTATTTTTTATTTTAATTTATATTGAGTGTTAAAATTAATAATAATATAATAATTCAAGTTATAAAATCTAGATTAACTTGACAGGTCAACTTAAAACCTAAACAACCCGGGGTTTGGATTGTGTTTGGTAAGTGATTATCGTTGCATCATGTTTGTTTGGTTGATAGTAGACAAGATAAAATAAAATATAAAAATGTCTATTTTACCCTTAATATATATTATTATCAAACTTACATTATTTTCTTTCAATTTAATTTACATTGAGTGTTGAAATTAATAATAGTATAATAACATTAGTTATAAAATAAGGATCAGCCTGACGGGTCGACTCATGACCTATACAACTCAAGGTTGGATCGATCTGAATTTAAAAAAAATAAAGAAAGGATTTACCCAACTTGACCCGATAAAAAACTTGAGTTGACTAGTGACCCAGTAAAACACTGAGTAAAAAACCTAATGACTTTTTTTGAGAAAAAAATTGGGATTGACCCTCTTAACCCTTGATCCTTGGGTGAGTTTTAAAACTATGATAATAACCACTTTTATCCTTATATGTTTTAATTGGACAAATTTGGAATTAAGATTTTTTACATTGATATTTTAGGGGTAACAATAATAAATATTGTCTCTGGATACATGTTTTTTCTATACATCCTGTTTTGAAAATACATAAATTCACTTCAAAATTATCTTGAGAACGAATTTATTTTTATGTCTATGTCACTTCAACCAAACACATTTTTGCTCCAATGTTTCTCTATCTATTTTATCCTGAGACAGTTACAAAACGCTAGCTAGCAGGACAACGTATCTAAACTAGAAGAAGTGAAGATTTCAAAATATGATAATCATTATTTTGTTAAAAAAAAAGATGTTCTTTCACTTTGATTAGATTTTGGAAATTTATTTTATTTATTATTTATTACAAGATATACTAAGATAATTCAGTGAGACACCACGGACTACATTACAGAGGAACAATGTTAGAAAAAATTCAATTTTGTTTCTAGAGTTTTTGTTTTTCAATTTGGTCCATGAAGTTTTATATTTTTCAATTCAATTTTCAAACTTTATTTTAACTATTTCAATCCCTGATTTTTAATAGATAAAAGAAAACATCATCGGAAAGGGGGGAAAAAATTTTGGTTGATCACGCTCTGATAAAAAAAAAAAACTCAATCTTGGTTTCAATTGATTTATCTTGGAGAAGGGAGCTCAATGATTATTGTTTTAAAAAAGTATATCGAGCTCTATAATTTTTTTTATTCGGTTTGATTTTTGATTTTTGATTTTTAGGGTGATAAGATGTTTTGGAGTTGAAATGGGGTCATTGAGATTCTTATGGTGTTTTCTAGTATATTTTCAGGTAAAATTAAGTTAAAAAAATAGATTTTAAAGGTTCTCCAACCCTACATTTTTAGTCATATGTGATGGTCAAAGAATAGACTAATGGACGTATCATCTGTTTTATATGTAAAGGCGAACAAAGTGTTGTCTGTCTATTTAAAACAAGCGAGCATGGCCTTCCAGATCCATGATTAACTAGGCTATTTTTTTCTTTAGGCCAAACATGCATGCTCATACTTTCAGACCCATACACGTTTAGCCTATTTTGTTAGATGACCCTTCATTTTTCTTCATTTTTCATTTATTTTTTTAAACTTATCATAAATTCCCATGAATAGAATAATTAAAAAAATATCCAATTATACCATGATTTTCAAATTATTTTATAGTTTTTTTTTTAATAATATTAACATTTACTTTATGAATAATTATAAATGAAACTCAAATTATTTATTCTTTTATTTTTCATATAATCACATAAAAATAATTGGAACATAATTTTTTTTAGATGGAAATTGCTTTACATATCATGATAAGTTTTTTTTTTTTTTTTACAAAGAACCAAACTTATGATATAAAAAACATTGTTCATAATTTTTTTTATAAAAAGAATAAATAACAAGAAGAGAATTTCGTATAAAGAAATATTTTTTTTTCTCTAAAATGTAAATCATTTGAATTTTTATGAATTGCCATTTTAATTACTTTAAGTTTTCATAAAAAACCATGATATTGATAATAAAAAAAATCATGTCTATGCCAAATAAAAAAATGTATAAATAAGAAGATAGAATTTTTATTGAATAAATATATTTTTATTCTACAATTTAAATTATTAAAATTTTTTCAAGTAATTATTTTAATAATTAGAAAATTAAATAAAAATAGATTTTGAACACGGCCCTGTGGCATTATGCAACCATACAAAAACTAATTCTACCTAATTTAACTGCCTACGAAAAAGTTTGCTATTTAATCTTGTTATCGAACCTGTTTTTTTTTTTTTTTTTTTTTTTTATCATATGCACTCTTGAGGTTAGAGAAAGTTTTGAACAAAAATGTTGGGTTTTCCAAATGACATATATGCAATAAAAATGGTAAATTTAAAATTTATTGGGAGTTCTAAGGATCTCATTAGACAGATCTAGAGTTGTTTAGGGTTTATACGAAGATTACATGAAAAGCAAATGTTTCTTTTAGCTTTAAATAATTGCTTTAAGGCTAGGTTATCATAAACCATAATTCATCTAAGTGGTCGGCATTTAACGATAATCTATATAAACCACTAGTGAGAAATCTCTTAAACCCTTTTAGGAGTGAATAATTATTATATATTTGAGTGCTAGCTTTTTTCTTTTATGTTTCAGGTGTTTTTGTATTGTTTTGTACTGTAAATAAGTGGCATAACATTTTATTTATAGGGAAACCTAAAAACTCTAAAAATGATAAAATATCAATTTGCCCTTTAAATAATATCACACATATTATTTTAGGATAATTTTAGAAATTTATTCAATCAAGTCCCTACTTGATTTTTTTAGGTCTAGAAGTGTAATATCATGTGTTGCTACCCAATTTGTGACCCATCTTTTTAATAAGTTTTTGAAAAATCCAAAAAAAGAAAAAAAAAACAAAAAACCCCAAAAAATATATGTTATTGATATATTTGTATCGTTTTTAGCATTTTCAGTGTCGTCTAAAAAAATATTAAATTTTCGAAGGTCTTTTGAACGCGTTCGACTTTTAAGGCGTCATTTTAAAAGTTATTGATTTTCCTCGTTTAAGTCGATGTTGATATTGCTTTAAAAAAAATGCAAAAAAAGAAAAAGAAAAATCCAAATTTGTAAAAAAATAAAGAAGTTGAGGGACCAATGTGTTTTGCAGGTCACCACCGGCGAAGAAGGGAAGAAGAGAGGAAGCCGCTCCAGATCCCCTTGTTTCTTGGATTTTCTTGCGACGACGCATGAACCCACGCGCCGCCAGTGATGTTGGCGCGTGGAGCAAACGCATTGCCATTGTTCCTGCAGTTCCAGAAGTTTTCCCAGCACTGTTCTGAATTTTTTTTGGGAAATTATTTTGTAAATTCCAAATTGTTTAATGTAATGTTTGTTTTATTTTGAATTTTTATGATTTGTAACATGTAAATGTGGGTATGTGAGAAAAACATAATGAAAAGGGATGTGTGTGTGTGTGTGTGTGTGTACTTTCTTTTTTAAAAAAAGAACAAAAAAAGAATTCATTTTGTTTTCATATTAATGTTAGAATTGTTAGATTTTTTTTTATTTGATAAGATATGGATGTCCTTACTGAGGAGAACTTTTCTTTCCTTTTTAATAGGCCAGTAACAGGACAAATTGTCAAAGCGTTGAACCTACATCAAATCGCGGAGCGACTTACCTCAAGTAGGGTGTGCTAGGGGTGCTAATAACTTCCATAACCACAATCAGTCCCTTACCCGTGAATCTCTGACAAGACCAGTATACTCGGGTTTCCTATCACCATGATGGAATATCTTTCTTCAAATACTAATACAAATCATGAGAGTTGCATGAACATTGTTATTTGACATGTCATTGAAAAATCTCAAATTTTTAAAAATACAGTAAATCTTGTGAAATATTTGTGAAGGAAAACACCTTCAAATAAAAACCAAAGCGTGTGTCATGAGTATTTAAAAAAAGTACACAAAAAACAACGTTGTCATAAGACAAAAAGTTTTAATTCATTCCTAATTAGAAAAAATATGATAGCTGTCGCACGTGTGCAGTGTCGCGGCGATCGCCCACCACCCCTCATCAGGTGTGGTATGTCTATCTATTCAAATATAGGAAGACAAGGAATTCTTGTCTTTTATCAGTGGAAAAAATGAAATGGGAGTCGCCACATTATTTTGGTCACTAGGAACCTAACTGGTCTCAAAGATCGGGTACAGAGACTGGTTGCGTAAAAAAAAGGTATTAGCACCCCAAATACGCCCTACTTAAGGTAAGCTGCATTGTTTTATTGTCTGATAAAAATCTAAGGTCTTGTCATGTTTTTTTTTAATTGTTGGTCCGTCTATGGTTTAAGAAAAGGCCTCCTCTCTACAGGGCTGGACTCAGCCCAGCTGCGTGGGCTGGGCTGATGTTCCAGCCCGCAGCAACCATGGACTGGTTACTGTGCATGAGCACAATAACCAGTTAATTAATTAGTCGGTTACTGTGCGCATGCACAATAACCAGCTAATTTTTCTTCTTGCATGCAGAACGTGCACAGTGCACGTTCTGCAAGCAAGAAGATGAACAATGACCGACGACTATGAGGGGGAAGAGAATTACCTGAGGTGATGATCTCGGATAGCTGAGCTGACGGTGATGCTCGTGACCGTTCTCGGTGGTGTTGCGGTGGCAGACGGTGGTTCTAGGCGACGCTGCTGTAGTTTTTTCTTCTTCCCTGTGCAGAGGCCCCCTTTTTCCTCCCTGTTATCTTCTCTTTCTCTCCTCTGTCTCTCATCTTCTTCCTCCTTTTCTGTCCCACCGGCTTTCTTCTTAAAATTTCCCTTTTGTTTTACTCCGAAA
>Ga0307517_10003355_pt1 | contig 24917 bp, 21 predicted proteins | sample 23_EM_MG_FD_194515 | JGI IMG/M metagenome (GOLD analysis project Ga0307517, IMG submission 194515) | Populus trichocarpa ectomycorrhiza microbial communities from riparian zone in the Pacific Northwest, United States - 23_EM | ecosystem: Host-associated > Plants > Roots > Unclassified | place... | reverse complement strand
ATCTTAAAATAATATCTTTTTAATGTGGGATAAAAAACTTTTTAAAATATTCTTTTAAACTTCATAATATGTATAATCTATATTTACATGGATTTTTTCATATGAAATATTAATTTTTTTTTTTTTAATTTTTCCGGGTTGACCCGAGTTGAACCGGGTTGACCCCTGAAACCCGGGACCCGGCCCCTTGGCCGGGTCAACTCCCGGACCGGGTTTAATAACTATGCATGAAAGCACTTGCATAGATTTGTACGAGTCCAGAACATCACCACCATTGCAGGACCAGCATTACCATGTGGTCTCGACCACAGCTGAATAAAGAGAGCCAACAACCTCCCTCGTAAGGCCACGCGTGGAAGTCCTTGTCTTCAATGGGAGGTTTGGTTTGGCATCCATTTTTGGCTTAGCCATGCCTCCACCTACTAAAATATATATCCATCTTTATTATATTTTTAAACAAGAAATATTTTTAAAAAACAAAACACCTTGTTTTGCGAATTGGGTTTTATTAAATTAAGTTTAATTACATTAAATAAATCCCAACCATTCTCTGTGTGCTTAAGAACCCCCTCTCTCCCTCTCTTCATAATTATAATACTAATAAACTTTACCAAGAAATAAAGAAAAGGAAATAGTGAGAGACATGAACAAGAATCTTGACTTCTCTTCACCTTCCCTTCTTAACCTTCTTTCCTCTCGTTTGATTTTCTAAAAGGTAAAGTATTTTTCTAAATTATCCATCTCTACAGTTCCTTGTTTTCTCTCCTATGTATTCTTGATTGTTTCTGTTTTTAATCTTGGATAGTGATTTGATTTCTTATTAAAAGTCGTAATCTTTCTTCTGGGTTTTGCTTGTCTTTTGTGGGCTAATGGTTCAATTGTTTGCTGTGTGTGGTTTGTGCCTCAAGTTTCGATTCTTAAGATGGCATTAGAGTTATCGGATCAGAAAGTTTAGGTTTTTGGATCGGTTACATGTAATGCAATTGATGAATTGTTGCTTGTAGCTGTTATCATGGCTTCTGCTTGTTTATAGGTTTAGTTATACCTGTGATTACATCCTTTGATTGATAGAAAGTGAATATTGATGTTGTAATTGAATTTTGCTGTGTCATCTGATTATTTATGAACAATTTCATTCTGAGCTTGAAATCTCTACTGCTGAAACAAAAGTGGGAGGGAAGGATTGGTTTCAAAGGATTATTGAGGCGCCCTTGAAAGGTTAAACTAATAGGACCAAGTTGTTAATTGCTATTGTATTCCCTAATAAGTCAATCACCCACCTTAAAAAGGCCTTCGAGTTGTTCCTAGGGGTGAAAAAATATTGATATGAGCTCCTTTAGGTTGAATGCTCTGCAGTGGGGCAGCAAGTGTGGCATATGATGCTCTAGACATTGTGTAGCCTCTGATAGTGTTTCTTGTTTGACAAGAGTATATGTGATGCAAGTTCCTAAGATTTTAAACATGTGAGCATTTTCATTTGCAGTGTTCCTCATTTTTTCTAGACATAGGTGTAGATAGGGTTTCCAAGATTTAAAAATACTATACTGTCAACTTGTCCTTTTCCCAGGCAATAGAACTTAAGAGTGCATCACTGTCCTATAGTCATCAGAACTTTCCTCTTAAAGGACAGTTATGGCATTTGAATGTATTGTTCAGAGTGCCATGTATATTTTTTATGGGCTTTTCAATATTGATGATGAATTTTGCTGTCATGTCTGGTTTTTTATGAATAAAGTTCATTCTGAGCTTGGAGTCTCATCCTCTAAAACAAGGGCAGGAGCTAAGGGTTGATTTCGAAGGACTGGGGTACCCTTAAAAGGTGAACTGATATGAGCGACTTTTAGGTTTAAAACAGTCCATAATAAATCAATCCCCAACCTTTTTGAATGGCTTTCAAAATATCAACATGAATTTGTATCAGGAGTGAATAAACTTTTGATTTTAGCCTTTGAGGATGTAGGCTCTGTGGTGTGGTGGTAAGCATGAGGAATACTCTAGATTTGGCTGTTTAGCCTCAGACTAAACTTTGAGTATTTCATATCCTGTCTTGTTATCATTCTCTGGACACAAGTGTACATGTGTTTCCAAGGCTAATACACTAACAAGTTATTTGACTATACAGTCTATGCTTCCTTTTCCAAGGCAATAGAATAGAACTTAAACCCGCATCGTAGTCAAGAGTTTTCCCTTTTGTTTTCATGATTGCTTGCTGAATCAACAGTCTTTTTAACTAGAGTGCACAATTGAAGAAGTAACTCTCTCTCTTTGCTCCAGGTATGGAGTGTTTTGACGCCTGGAAAAGATCATGGCGCAGTGCCTAGACAGAATAAAGCATTTTTGTGCTGCTGTAGCAAGCTGTTGTGATGCGGATTTGTATAAGCAAAACAAGGGGCTGGAAGATCCAGAAGCTCTTGCAAGGGAAACAGTGTGTATGTTACATCTTTTTATTAAATTTTCAGTTCTTGTTTCGGGAATCACTCTAGTATAGTTATTATCATTTAAATGTATGACTTGACCTGTCATTCAGTTACCTTTTGTTTGCCTGTGGAAATTGATAGTTTTAGAATCACCTCTCACATGTTCTCATGCATATGATTGCATGCATCAAATTCATATGGATTTTATAATTTCAGCTAGTCTTAGGATTTCTGGATTAATTGCAAAAGGCTGGTCTTTGAATTGAAAGGTTTCCCAATCATAAGATGCTTGTTCTTTCCAAATGCAGTTAGTGTGAGTGAAATAGAAGCGTTGTATGAACTGTTTAAGAAGATCAGTAGTGCAGTCATTGATGATGGGCTGATCAATAAGGTAACAAAAGTTGTGGCATTTGCCATTGTTCTAATTGAGCTTTTGACTTCTTGCACCTATGGAATTGGTTTTCAATTGCTAAGACTAGCCTTTTAAAGAGAGATGTCTTTCTTAATGCTTAACGTGTTGCTTCATCTTTAATGGTAGTTAATTGAAAGTTCTATAAATATTTGATCACAGGAAGAATTTCAACTAGCATTATTCAAGACAAATAAAAAGGACAGTTTATTTGCAGATCGGGTATCCTGTTCATCTTACCTCCAGAGTCAGTTGTTTCAATTTTGTTTTCTTTTGATGCCCTTTTTCTTGTTTTGTCATCTTGCATTTCTTCATGTGTTTCCTATAATAGTATAAGACTTTCATTATGAAAATGCCTTCAATGAAGTTTGCCTATTAATGTCCTAAGTCTGAAATTTTGTAGGTATTTGACTTATTTGACACAAAGCACAATGGAATATTAGATTTTGAGGAGTTTGCACGTTCTCTCTCTGTCTTTCACCCCAATGCACCAATTGATGATAAGATTGAATGTAAGTGTTGCTAGTATATGGAAAATGGATCAATTAGAGTGAAGGGGATCTGTAATTTGCATTTGATACTTGATATATGCCTCCCACCTCATCTTTGTTTTTATTTTCTTTCCTTTCTTCTTTTTTGGAGAGAGAAGATATTGGTACGGCCATTGTGGGGGAGGTTATTTGATTTCTGAACATCATATATGTGATCAATTAGATTTTAATTCATAGTCCAAGTCCTTCATTTTCCTGTGATTTCACGGCAATGCTCTTAATCCTTACATATTGATGTTTCCTGCTATGCCCTCATTTCACTTTCTTGCAGTTTCATTCCAACTGTATGATCTCAAACAGCAAGGACTTATCGAGAGACAGGAGGTACTTGTTCTGCTCAAGTGGAAACTCTGAAAACCTGCAATATTTAAGATACATCTGCTTTTATTTGACATCTGACTTGGATTATCAATTATAAACAACGAACAACAGTCTATGATTTTTTTAAATTCACTTATTTTTTCACTCTGTTGGCTAAATTGGATTGCTGCATTGCCCCTATACCGTGCATTCGCACACATGCATTCTCACACTGCTTTATGATGTTATGGCAGTTAAGTTGCAGAACAGAGAAAAAACTCTTTGTTTGTTATGTGTTGCCTTATTTTGTGTCATTAAGAATTTGAGAAAAGAAATTAATTAAGTGAAACTGTCAATTACTGAAATTATAACTGGAAGTAAGCAGAATATGCAATTGTTTTAATTTATGAATAGAATTTAAAAGTAATTTACCTACGAAGAACTTGAAAGGAAGAGATCGAGCACATTTTAGAAGTAAATGGAATATTGATTAACTGAGATATAAGAGTAGCTTTGCAATCAAAATTAAATTTAAAGCTTCTTGGAATTATTTACCCTGCTTAAAGTATGGCAACTTGACCACTTTTTAGCTACAGCCTTTATAATGATGGCCAATTTAATGCCTTTTCAGTTTATAGTGGTTGTTCTTCTATGATACAAAAACATCTTTGCCCAAAATATTGCACATGCTCTGTATTTATAGGACTTTCTTTGCACAACATAGTCATACCATGAATTTCTTGAAAAGTCAATCCTGCATATATTTGAAATGCACGTGTCAAAATTATTATGATCATCAAATTTCAATGTACAGGTAAAGCAAATGGTAGTGGCTACACTTGCTGAATCTGGTATGAATCTGTCAGATGATGTTATAGAGAGCATTATTGATAAGGTGTTTCCTTAATCTAGTTGACTTATATATTGACGATGTTATTATTGCATAGCGCCATATCAAAAAGAGTTACAAAAGGGAAAAAAAAGAAACATGGGTGTTATATTACTGTTCTTGTTTATGTTAGACATTTGAGGAAGCTGATACTAAGCATGATGGGAAGATTGATAAAGAAGAATGGCGAAGCCTTGTTTTGCGACATCCTTCTCTTTTGAAGAATATGACTCTCCAATATCTCAAGTTAGTCATTATGTTATAACTAGTGAATAGTACACAAATACGACTCTCCAATGCCTTGGAAGGATAGTACACAGAAAGAAGTATTACTGTGTCTGAAACTAAACATCTATTTCATGTTTCTTGAACAGGGATATCACCACGACATTCCCAAGTTTTGTGTTTCACTCACAAGTTGATGATACCTGAGTAAGTTGTACTGATGCCGTTTAAAAGAAATGTGTGGGGTTGTGTGCAAAGGGTTCCTAGATATAGGAGGAATGCAGTCTTGAGTTTTAGAAATGCAATGACTTGAGCATTCTCTCCATTTTGCGTAGATTAGAATTTCTACCTTGAACAAATGGGTTGCGGTTGTTTGTTCTTTCATTTGTATGGGGGTTAAATTCCACGGTTGCATTTAATTAAGCTTTGATTTAGTTTTTTGAGATTTTGGCCTCAGTTTAATCTCTGCTCTCTACAAGCTTGTCACTTGCTTGGCCTTTAACCTATTACAATGCCCATCTCTTGTAATGCCGTGCCATTAGCCATTTTAATGCTGCTCTCCATGTACAAGAAAGAGAGACCTGTTGGATTCTTCAGGCTGTTGAAGAAATTGATATAAAATTAGAACCTGCTACCTGATTATCCTTACAAGCTACCCAACAAGCAAGCATGCATGCAAAGAATGTGGTATTGTTAAATATTGTTCTGTTCTCTCTTTGAATTGGAAACGGTGGCCTTTTGCTTACCTGTGTACACTGCAGACTTTGATTTTATAAAGTTATTAGAATGGCCCAAAAATCTTAATCCTTTTAGATCTCTGCTATGCTTAGTTGAAGGATCCTTATTCTTGTATTTATTTGAAGTTTTACCACACAGCCTAGCTCTTCAAAACCTAAAATCAAGGCTTGTCGTGTCCTTTTCATGAAATCATAGATACCGAAATGAGTATTATATGCTAAGACATTCTTATGTTAATAGATCTTTTGTATTAATGCCAAGAAATATGTTTCTTTGATCCGAACAAGAATTTTATATCATGTTTTAACAATTTAATTACCTCAAAATCCGTGAAACACCCGTCGTCAGAATGACTCGCAAAAAGCTAGCACCAAAAAACAAGAAATCAAGAGAATAAGGCGTGGAGGCTTTCATAGGGATCAAAATCTCTACCGCCTAAATTCTATTTCATTCCGCCTACGTATTTTTCGTTAAATGAGATAATCGCGCTGGATCGCCAATATCTTGTCCATCAATCGCGCACTAAATTGTCGATGTTTCAAATCCTCGGACGATTGTTTCCCAATTTACCGAGGGTTGCCGATTATTTACGTCTTCGGCCGAGATATTAATGATCGAGGATGTTTCATTGGCTGTCCTTCATCGAAACATTTTTTCCGCTTCTCTCAATTCTGTATCATCACCATACTTTAATTGCATACACATTTTACATCATCATATAAAATGAAAGAAGGTTTAAGGAAGTGAAGATGAAATTGCACATATCTTACTTTAATTGAAAAAAGAAACCATGTCTTAACAATAACAAAAGTAAATACCTCCATTCGTCACATCCTTTTTGGTAAGCCTAACAAAATCAAAATCCATAACGTAAAGTCTGGGATCAGATTAATGGAAGGATAGGAGGGGACCGCTACAACTTGAGACCCCTGTTTGTTGCTACAGTGCTGAGGTTTAGTCAACCTCCTCCATCTTGCTGCCCTCCTCAGCAGCATCTTCCAATGGAGGCATGTCAGTGTCAGCATCACCACTGTCTTCATCAATGCTCAATCCCAATTTCAGCATTCTGTGGATGCGACTGCCAAAGGTGTTGGGATCATCCAGGCTGAACCCAGATGTAAGCAGAGCTGTCTCAAATAGCAAGAGGACCAAGTCCTTCACTGATTTGTCGTTCTTGTCTGCATCAGCCCTCTTCCTCAGCTCATCCATGATTGGGTTCTCTGGATTTATCTCCATTGTTTTCTTGCTCGACATATACCCAGCCATGCTGTTATCCCTCAGTGCTTGTGCCTTCATGATTCTTTCCATGTTTGCACTCCAACCATACTCTCCAGTGACCAAGCAGCAGGGAGAGTCCACCACACGATCAGATACCACAACCTTCTCCACCCTGTCACCAAGCACATCCTTGATCACCTTGCACAGACCCTCAAACTTCTCCTTCGACTCTTCGCTCTTCTTCTTCTCATCTTCTGTCTCGTCAATCTTAAGACCTTCCTTGGTTGCAGAAACCAATTTCTTTCCCTCAAACTCCTTTAGTTGTCCCACAGCATATTCATCAATTGCATCAACCATATAAAGAACCTCATATCCCTTCTTCTTCAGCTTCTCAAGGAATGGGGAGTTCTCAACAGCCTTCTTGCTCTCTCCTGTAATGTAATAGATGTCACTCTGGCCCTCCTTCATCCTTGTCACATAATCCTTCAGGCTGGTCAACTCATCACCACTCTTAGTTGAGTGATATCGAAGTAACTCAGCAATCTTAGTTTTGTTCTGAGAATCCTCGTGAATACCAAGCTTCAGATTCTTAGAGAATGCCTCGTAGAATTTGTCATAATCTTCCTTGTTCTCAGCAATCTCAAAGAAGAGCTCAATGCACTTCTTGACCAAGTTCTTGCGGATAACCTTGAGGATCTTGTTCTGCTGAAGCATTTCTCTCGAAATATTGAGAGGAAGATCCTCAGAATCCACTATACCCTTCACAAAGCTCAAGTATTCTGGCATCAACTCCTCACAGTTGTCCATGATGAAGACACGGCGGACATAGAGCTTGATGTTGTTCTGCTTCTTCTTGGTGTCAAAGAGGTCAAATGGTGCTCTCTTAGGGACAAAGAGGACAGCTTTGAACTCCAGCTGACCCTCAACTGAGAAGTGCTTCACTGCAAGGTGCTCCTCCCAATCATTTGTAAGGCTCTTGTAGAATGCGCCATACTCCTCTTTGGTGATCTCCTCTGGTTTTCTCATCCAGATGGGCTTCTGCTTGTTCACCAAAGACCACTCATGTGAAATTTCCTTGATCTTCTTCTTTTTCTTCTCTTCCTTGTCCTTCTCATCATCAACATCCTCTACATTACCCTCCTCGTCTTTCTTATCTTCCACATCCTCATCCTCATCATCAGAAATCTCCTTCTCAGTGGTCTTCTCAATCCAAAGGGAAATAGGATAGCTAATAAACTCAGAATGTTTCTTAATCAGATCCTTGAGACGGCGCTCCTCAAGGTACTCTAATTGGTCTTCCTTAAGGAAGAGTGTGATCTTGCTACCTCTGCCAAGGTTCTCACCAGAGGTATCCCTGGTGACAGTAAATGAACCACCAGCCTGAGATTCCCACACATACTGCTCATCATCATTGTGTTTGGAGGTAACAACCACCTTATCAGCAACCAAGTAAGATGAGTAGAACCCAACACCAAACTGTCCAATCATGCTAACATCAGCACCAGCAGTAACAGCTTCCATGAACTCCTTGGTTCCAGACCTTGCAATGGTACCAAGGTTGTTCACCAAATCTGATACAAACAATACAAGACAAGTAACATCAAACATCAAACAAAAACAGAATCCTAATTAACAATTGCAACAAAGTTCAAACATTACAACTACAAATAAAAATTAGATGCTTACCAGACTTGGTCATACCAATTCCACTATCAATAATAGTGAGGGAATTGTTGGCCTTGTCAGGAATAATGTGAATGAAAAGCTCGGGTTGGGCATCGAGCTTGCTCTTGTCAGTCAAGCTATCGAATCGAATCTTATCCAAAGCCTATAAAACACAAACACAATAACATCATAAGCTAATACCACCATTTGCATATTCACACCCATTGACCATACCATTCCAAACAAATGGTTCCACATTACACGAAATTACATCAATTTTCATTCATTGAAATAAATTTAGTTCAAAAACAACCATCAGAGCAATCCAATTGAACATAGACTTGCATCTGATTTTTCAAAACGGAATAAGAAAAGGTTGGATCTTTAACATAACTAAAGCATAGGAACGAAAGGGTTTACCAAACAAAACATCAAAGTCCCATAATCCAGCTAAAACATACATTAATTAGCCTATTCATACATAAAACGATAAAAAAGAAGAAAAGTTTATATCTTTAAGATAATTAAAACATAACAACAAAAGGGTCTATCAAACAAAACACAAAAGTCCCAAAATTCAGCTAAAATCAAACGTTTCATACATTAATCACTCTATTCAAACGTAAATCACGAGACAGAAGGAAAGAAAACAGAAGCATAAAATAAAGGGGAAGAAACATACATCGGAGGAATTGCTGATGAGTTCACGAAGAAAGATCTCTTTGTTGCTGTAGAAAGTGTTGATGATCAAACTCAACAGCTGATTGATCTCAGCCTGGAAAGCAAACGTCTCGGTCTCCGCCATTCTTTTTTATGTGCTCACAAACAAGGAAACCTAGACGACACGCCAAAAAAAAAGAGGAAGAGAGAAGAGAGAAAGAGGGAGATCTAGGGTTTTAAAAGGTTGAGTCTTTGGGTGTGGTTTTATAGAGAAAGGGAAGGTCTTTCTTTGTTCTAGATCCTTCTTCTCTCTGTTTTAACCAAGCCGTCTATTATGAGATATTTTTTAAAAAAATAATAAAAACATAGATTTAATTTTCAAAATTAATTCTGAAATTAGAAGATATATAAAAGTAGAGGTATACTATTAGTGAAAGCATAGGACCAAATATGATATAGAATACAAGAAAACAATAAAACAATAAAATTATAAATTTAATTTTCAAATAATTTTTAGTATTTTAAAATATGTAAAAAGTAAAGCTACAATAAAAAATAGAAAAAAATTATACACATAGGTATTGCAAATACATATTTTAAAGTTAATTCAAATTCATGAAAAATAATAATAATGGATAAATTTTTTTTGGGTAAATAATTTATTTATTTCCAAATTGGTGATCTTCACCTACTAATGTTTGATTAGAAAAGGAAAACAATGAAGTAATATAATGTTTTTCACTAATGTTCTAGCCCATAATTTAGTAAAAGATTCTATTAAAGTACTATAGTAATGTTTGTTCATGTTTGCAATCCATTCTTAGGTATGTACATTACTATTTATATAGCTGATTTTTAAACATTTATAATTAAGCTACCTATTATTTATTTCGGACTAATCTATACTTAATATTATTTCAGTCTTATCTATAAATAGAGTTATGATATCGTTATCTATGAATAGTATTATATTTTATAGCTAATGACGACCTACACCGAGGCTGTTATGGTAACCCACATCAAGGTTGACTCTCTTTAGATTATTTTTTGTGTGATTTTTAAAATATTCTTTTACACAGTTAATAACACGACGCATCCTCTTTTTTTTTTTTTATCATTCTCTTGTTGCACAATCTAAGATAAAAGTGACATTTTACTAGCAAAAAAAGCAAGCTATGCTCCCTACCAACTAAGAGGATATGCTATGTGACCCTACCAATTACCCTAACATCCAATCTTCATCTTTAAAATTGTAAGCTGGGAACCAATTCTTAAAAAAAAAAACTTTAATGGCCAAGAGAACAAGGAGAGAGAGAGAAAGAGAGACAAAGAACTCTCATCTATACATTAATACTCATTTCTCATAAACGCTATAGAAAACAAAAGACTTATCTCTCTATTCATAGTACTTCTCTATAACTCATTGAGAACACTCATTTCTCAAAAATACTATATAAGACAAAAGACTCATCTCTTTATTCAAAGTACCTCTCTATAACTCATAGAGAACACTTATCTCTACACTAACACTCATCTGTACACTACACACAACAAAACACCTCTTTCACCTATTTGATCTTTTTACCTATTTATTTTTTGAGCAATCAAACTCAATAAATAACTTAAGTATTGGAGAGTCTTCGAAGCACAATGAGCACTTTGTTTTGCAGGCACCCCAAAGAACCCATTATCAATTGTGAAAGTCTAAAATCTTTTGAAGTTTTTCTACGACTTCATCACTTATCAACTTTGTTCAATGTAATTTACTCATATAATAATAATCTATGTACTTTTTAACCATACAAATCTTGCACTTTTGTTGGCCCGATGATGGTTTGCCAATAGTTGATAACAAACAATCAATTGAATGTTGAATCGTCTTGTTAAATATAGATGTAAGTCATTTTTTAAAAATGTAGTTTATTGTAACAATGTTTACTAAGTATTGATGCATCCAGCTCCCAAAGTTCCTTAGTTGTTAGAGTTAGAGTTAGCAATGCTTGTTTCAACCTCAGTCTCTAGCCTTTTGAGTGATTGTGATCTTGTTGCCAAATATATAGCATGAACAAGGAATTGGGTAGCTTTCATGTTCATTTCTAACTTTAAAATCTTTAATGGAGCATCAAATACACTTCAAAGATAGGAAAAAAGTTTAAATAAATAAAAATAAAGAATCAAAACATGTAGTTAGGAATGCTATTGAGGTCAAATTAAAAGTGAAAAGGTGATAACACTTATTGTTGGGTTCCTTACCTCAAGTCAAGTCCACTTTTCATGTTATTAAAATAATGTGTACTTTGATTATGATTTATTTACCGGGTTCTTTACTTGCTTAATAGAAGGCGAGACCTGCAACTAGCAGGGTTTCTAGTGTCTTCTCGCATGTTTGTTATGGAAAGACTCTCTCTTTTGTGGCTATTGTTTTTGAACTTGAAACATAATAATTTATTAATGGCAAGAGCATATGATGTTTTCGAGAAACTTTATGGTGCTCAAGTTATAATTAGTGAAATCCTATAAGTTATAACTCTGTCTCATTAACTACTATGCCATATCATCATTTTATATCATATGTTAACAACTCCTAAAAATCCCATTTTATTAAGCGTTTTCTTTCTTTTCTTCTCAACATCTCTTAATTCCTTAAAAAAATCACAATCCTCTAAAACCCTACCCCTTTGCCATCACTATCAATCCCACTCTACCTTAATAACCACTAGAATTATTGGACTTCAACATGTCAATGAATATGATTTTTTAAAATCATTTCACAAGTTATCTTGATACCATTACTGTCTCAAAATTTCAATATTTTTAAACCTTTTACCTTTTACTGCAAAATAAAATGAGAAAAATAGACATTTTAACATCTCTTCCACCATATAATTGCACCATTAGAGAATCTCAAAACTTGTTAAAGCAAAGTCTAATCAATTACAACAATGATAAAATTTTTTTTTCATTATTGTGAAGTTTATCGAACATTTAATTGGCTAATACATTAATGCACTTCAACATTCAAAAATTGTATATAATTATAATTTGTTTGGTGTTATATGAGATGAAGGAAATTGATTCAATATTTATGAAAAGGGGAAATGATGAGACTTTTTATTTGTTCATTTGTTTCAACTTGACGAGTTGATCTTTTTATCTCAATGTTTTGATGTTTTGAAATACTCTAAAGCTTAAATGTATTTGGGCTCATTCATGTGCTGAGCCCGAGTTAACATGGATTTGAAAAATTATCAAATTCAATATAATTAGGTTCACCCATATGCTGAACCTAAGCCAACATGGGTCTGACAAGTTCCACACTCACCATACTTGAGTTTAGTTATGTGCTGAGCCCAGTGTGTTGTGGGTTTAGCAAGCTGTCAGACTTAATATATTTGGGGTTCAGTCATATGTTGAGCTCAAGTCAATATTAGAGTGACTAGTTGTTAGACTCAACATATTTAGGTCTGACCATGTAATGAGCCTAAGTCAACATGGGTTTAGCAAATTGCCAAGCCCAACATACTTAAGTTAAGCCATATGCTGAGTCCAAGACATCGTGGGTCTAACAAATTGCCATGCCTAGTATTTCTGGGTTTAGCCATGTGCTGACCCAAGGCATCATGGATCTGACAAATTGCCAGATCTAGTATTTATGGGTTTAGCCATGTGTTGATCCAATGCATCGTGGATCTGGCAAGTTGTTAGGCCCAATATTCTTGGGTTTAACCATGTGTTAACCCAAGACATCGTGGGTCTGGCAAGTTGTTAGACCCAATATTCTTGGGTTCAGCCATGTGCTGAACCTAAGACAATTCAAGTCTGATAAACTGCTAGACACATCTCTCTTAAGCTTAGCCATGCGTCAAACCCAATTGGTCTAAGTTCTATCTTGAGATTACTAACATGAATTATTCATGTCAGGAATAAGCATCTCACTACATCTTGAGGTGTATAAAAGATCTCTTAAAGACCTATTACATTTCCATCTCATTAATAATTTATAAGGGATATTTATCATTCATTAAATAATGTGTCAGTGATTTTTATCTTTCATTAATGCTACTAGGACTAGATGACTTTCCAGTCACTCCACTCCATCAAAACAACAAGTTCATGGACTATAAATACCCCCTGAAGCATCCAGATAAATTGTTTATTTTTTTCTACTCTCCAAGCATTCATACCTCAATCCTTAAAGCATTTACCATACAAAAACAAGAACAAACATTTTTATTCTTGGAATTTAAATCTCTTTCTTTTATTTATTATAATTTCCATTTAAAATTATTGACTTTATCATTAGATGGTCTTCAAATCCCATCGAAAAATACTATTTTGCAAATACTAGAAATTTTACCATTAATTATGCAATTCCTAAGCTACAAAGAAAAGATTATTAATATGAACATTTAATTAATTATTATTCAAACACTAAATAACCTTATTCTTCGTTATATCAAAATTTAAAACATCATCAAAACCTCATATTTGAATGATTCTGTGTTTATGTCTCCCCCATGAAAAGGTGAACAAGGATAATATTTTCAGTTTGATAATGTATCATTACTAGGTTTTTGGTGGTGGGGTGGGGTCGGTGGTGAAGGGATATGGTTTTGGTGGGCCATGTTTTTTGAGAAATGAGTAATGGAGAGAAAAAAAGAAAAGAAAATGGAATAGAATTGATAATTTTTAGGAATCGTATAAAATAATGATATGATATATTAGTAAAATTTATTTATCGATGTTTTCATCTTTTTTTTTTTTTTTTTATAGAAAACAACACTCATATTTTGATAATAAAAAAGGATGTAATTATCTACCAGGGGAGAAAAATCAAAATCCGAGACTATAGAAAGAAAATAATTCAATATCCTAGTTTCCCATATAGTAGTAAAGTGTATGTATTTTATGCCCTTCACATGCAGAGAGAGAGAGAGAGAGAGGGTATTGGGCTCTGCTTTATTTGGAATGGTGAAAAGAAATTATAAAGACAATGCCAACCAAAAAGCAAAGGCATAGGTGAGTGATCAGGACTGATAGACAGTCCTTTTGTATAAACCTAGATGGGAAAACAAGAAGAATATCAAGAGACAGAAACAGAATCAAATTCATCAGATGATGAGGAAGATGAGGAGCCAGAGAAATGGAAAAAACATTACTCATCAAAGCACCGGATGTTATTGGTCGGAGAAGGTGACTTCTCCTTCTCTGTTTCTCTAGCTAGAGCTTTTGGTTCTGCTTGCAACTTGGTTTCTACTACTGTTGATACCCAAGGTACTCTCTCTCTCCCTCTCTCTCTCCATTCTTTTTACTTCCAACTGTTGACGGGTTTCTTTAGTTTTGCTGGTTAAAGCAAGAATTTTGAATGATCTAATTGAAGGTTTATGTTTGTCTGTGCTGCATAGATAACATAGCTAAAAAGTACAGTAATGGAGTACGAAATGTGAGGGAACTAGAAGAGAAGGGAGGGTTAGTGTTCTATGGAGTGGATGCAGAAGAGATGAGTGAACACTTCTTTTTGAGGACTCAGAGGTTTGATCGAATTGTCTATAACTTCCCTCATGTTGGTTTCCTCTTCCCTGAGGCTAGCTACTGCCAAATCCAGTTATGTTCTAGCCTCTTACATCATTTATATTCCCTTCGCTTCTATTTATACCATCATATGATTGTTTGAGTCTATGTTTGTTTATTTTCTTGAGTTGATTTCTAATTTCCTGTATTAGAATTCTTAATACCAATGAGATAGAGTCTAAATGATGCATTCTCACTTAAGAGCAAGTCTTAATGCGAAGAACACGAGAGCCCCCTCATTAATTTTTGCCACATGGAATAACTATTTGCATTTGATTCCCTCTTCTTGAGGGCCCAGTTATGTTCTCTTGCTCACTCTTCCCTTTCAGTTTCGTGTTCCTTTGTCCACGATTATTTGAGCTAGTCTCTTCATTGTTTCTTTCATTGTGTTTCTGTTCTCTCAAGGGAAACATTAAACTTTTCTTATTTTAGTGTAGGAGTTCTCTTTAACATCTGATGGACATTCTAACTAGGTTGAAACTGAGTAAAAGAGGTGGGGTTTGACCAAATATTTCATAATGATTCATTCATGCATAAGATCAAATTTGAATGGGAAGAACTGGAGAACTGTCTGCCGAAAGGATGTGTTGAAATTGCTGAATGTCTGTATGCTTTCATGTCTGTCTAGAGATCTTTATGCTGTAATATCAAAATTGGAAACATTAACTGATGAAAAATATGGTGGGATTGAAATAGGTTGAACAAGAGACTGATAAAGGGTTATTTAAGCAATGCCAAAGTTCTTTTGAAGCAGGATAAAGGGGAGATTCATGTAACACACAAAGAAGGTGACCCATATGATAAATGGGATTTGGTCAAGAAAGCAGAGAAGATTGGCTTGGGTTTGCACGAAATTGTGCCCTTCTCCAGACGTGATTATCCAGGATATGAGAACAAGAGAGCCCATGGTAGCCAATCCGATGCTCCTTTTCCACTTGGGGTTTCCAGTACTTACAAGTTCAAGCCCAACCATTCATCAAAGTTCAAATAGATCATCAAGTAGAAATGCCTGAGTGTTTGGGGGTGATAACTGAGTAGAAGTGTGGACTCATTAAGTACATCCGTGGAGCATGTGTTTCCGTATATTCATCAGGCTGATGTTTCGTAATTATTACTTGTATTTTTCAGTGTTCAGAAATAAAAAAAACTTTAGCAGATTAGTGCTATCTTAAGCAAAATCTCTGATCTTTGCTTTGCCGTGAGGTGCTTCTCATAGATACATCTCAGGAGAAGGCCTATGGTTATACTGGCATGTTGGCAAAGTATGATAGTGATTAATCAGAGTTTGTGTTTGATCTTCATATAAACTATGTAATGTATAACTCCATTGTCCGGTGGAATTGGTGTGTTTTACTTGAGTTATATATTGTTACACATACAGAGAATGGCTGGCATGAATTTCTAGAGGATTCGCATCCCATTGACATGGAGGAATTGGTCAAGTTCTATAGGGATAAATGTTGGCAGATCCTAGTGAACATGTTGAAAATTTGTTTGGCTTGCGAACCTATCAGAGATTTCAAGCGAATTAAAAGATAATAAGTAGCTCCTGCAAGAGACTACAGGCAGCCCATAGTTTTCGTTGCCTGGAGAATTCAACTGGAACAGGTTTGGACATGGAATAGAACAACTTTCGCTCTACAACATCTGTTTCAGCTGTGGTGTGAGGTCTTGCAATTACCAAGTTATCTTGAATCTGTCTAACTTATCAGGGAATCTGTTCAAGGCAAAACCTCAAATCTTTTCCATGATGCCTGTCCAGGTAGGGAAGTTACTGCTGAAGCCAATAGGAAAAAAAAAAAAAACTAAAAAAATAGAATAATTCAAGCAACTGACAGTAGCATATCTGTTGAGTGAGAATTATACATAGAATCAAGAAATGTATTGGAAAATGATGAAGAAATAAAAAGGTAATAAGAATTCCATAAAACATGATTTCAGGGAACTCCTTGAAGATTAGTTAAGCAGTTGTCATGAAAGTGAAGCCGGGCCTTGATGAGATTCCAGGTCTGGAATTTCCTGGATCGACACAAATTATGATTTTACTAAATAAATAAGTATACAAACGTAGATACAAATATATTACCATGAGGTGACATGCGTCAGCAACTACGAAACTGCTGAATCTGCAGGGAAATCTCAATACCCGTTACAAAAGATCATGACAATCCAATCAATCAAACTATACAAGTGCCTGTCTGGGACAGAGGGTCTTCAACGAAATCAAGGTTCCATCTGGTGATGCTATCATCTAGTCCAAATAAAAAACAGTTGCGTATTGTGCGCCTATTTTACTTTAATATTAACAGAAATAAAAGGAGAGACAATTGTCATTAACGTGATCAAAAACACAATTTAGGTGAGATTCTGTTTGACAAAAACAATGTTTCTTTTCCTTCATTAATCTTGTATTAATATATCCGATCAATCCTCAATTTTTTTTATTTAATTGGTAATTAATATATACTTTTTTTCTCTCTCTCTCTCTTTTGGGGTATGCCTTATCTCATGCATGATTGCTAGTTGACTTGCAAAGTTGGTAATAATGGTGGGTTTCAATGAAGTTTCCTTGTATTTTGCCACTAAACTTCAAAAGGGTTTGTTTAGTTTAAGCCATAATCAATTTACTTGGTAGGTTCCTAGCAAGTTGAAGAGGATTTCCATTGACTTTTTGATTAAATAAGTACAAATACAGTTTACTTCTGTTTATAATTTTTTCTTTTAATTTGATTTAATTAATTCCTTCTGCTTCTTTGAATTGGTTTACAAGTTTTATATGGGTCTCGAAGGCTGTAGATTCTTGAATTATAAAGCAATGTTTCTTTTTATTTGTTTCTGTTCTGTATCTTGTGGGGTGCTGATATGAAGAATTAAGCTTCAATTTGTCATTTTTATATTTCAGTTTTTTAGGTAGCTGTTATTTTTTTCTTAATTTTTTCTCCTGTCATGGAATTATTTGGAATTTTTTTTAGTATCTGTTGTTGCTCAGTGGGATATAAATATCTAAATGCCTTTGTTCTTGTTGATGAACAGTTTGTAACAACATTAGGATAAGAAAGTTGGCGACACCAATATGGGAAGCAAACATTCAAGGCATCAGGATCATCATCATCGTGATTCATATGGTTGTAGGGCTTCATCTAACCCATGCTCTTCTCCAAATGTAGCAAGTTATGCTGTTTATGATGATGGAAGAAGCAAGCCGCAGTCAAGGTATTCAAGAATCGGTGATGATTACCATTCTCTTGAACAGGTAAAATTACCTCTGCATCTGCAGCTTGTTTGATTGCATCTATTAAAACTAATTTAGATGTCAGAATTGTTGCCTCATCATTTTTTTGAGGCGCACACACATACCCCTGCTATCATTAGAAGAATACAAGAATTTATCTTTAGTTAGAACTTCGAATGCATCTGGCTATTGCTTGCATTTGCCTCTAGATTTTGGAAAACAAACAGAATCTAATTACAAAATTTATGCAGGTGACAAGAGCTCTTGCACAAGCTGGGCTGGAATCTTCCAACCTTATTGTAGGCATTGATTTTACCAAAAGCAATGAGTGGACCGGTGCACGATCCTTCCATCGGAAGAGCCTGCATCACCTCGGGGATTCTATGAATCCATATGAACAGGCGATTTCAATAATAGGAAGAACACTGTCAGCTTTTGATGAGGATAACCTCATCCCTTGTTTTGGCTTTGGTGATAGTGAGTGATCTTTCTTGTTGGATGCAAAGATGCATGGCATATATGCTCAGCAATTTGCTATTTCAGTACTGTTTTAGGGTCAATGAAATAGATTGTTGTAACATGGAATCTGTAAATTCGTTTGCAGCCACTACTCATGATCAAAGAGTTTTTAGCTTCTATCCGGATGATCAATTATGCAATGGCTTTGAGGAAGTCTTGAGTCGTTACAGAGAAATAGTCCCCCGTGTTAACTTAGCTGGTTAGCTTAAACGATTTTTCTTACAGTGATCATGTAAAATTTTCCTTCGACCTCCTTCTGGTGAAAATTTATCGTGCTGAGATATGACAGGACCGACATCTTTTGCTCCAATCATTGAAACTGCTATCGAAATTGTGGACAATAGTGGTGGTCAGTATCATGTTCTTCTGATCATTGCTGATGGTCAGGTTAGTTCCTTCTCCTCAAAAGTGTCCAGATGTAACTACTACTGCTTAAACTTTAAATCTTGCCTCGAGTCTTTTTGTTGTTTCTCTTGATTACATGACATGCCAGGTTACAAGTAGCGTAGGGACTGTTAATGGGCAGTTGAGTCCTCAGGAGCAGAATACTATCAATGCCATTGTAAAAGCAAGGTATATAGTAACATTCTGAGAAGTCTTTTTCAACATCTTGCAGTTTATATTTAACAAAATATGAAGTTTTATCCTTTTGCAGTAATTATCCCTTGTCAATTGTGCTGGTTGGGGTTGGTGATGGACCATGGGACATGATGCACAAATTCGATGACAACATTCCTTCTCGGGCTTTTGATAATTTTCAGGTTTGAAAGATTAACCTGGGAACTATAACAGAAGCTTTGAAGTCGAATTGAATTTTTATGTGTTGTTTGTCCAATGCAGTTCGTGAATTTCACAGAAATTATGTCGAAAAACATTCCCATGTCCAAGAAGGAGACAGAGTTTGCTCTGGACGCGTTAATGGAAATACCATCCCAATACAAGGCTACAATAGACCTCCAACTCCTAGGGTAAAATGTCCACTGACAGGCAACTTAATACTTGAAGCGTGTTCTTATCGCTAGTTTTTGTGTTTTAAAAGTATTTTTGAAAAAGATAATATTTTTTTAATTATTTTTGCTTCAAATTAATTTTTTTTGGTGTTTATAAATCATTTTGATTTGCTAAGGTTAAAAATAAAATAAAAAATATTATTTTGATGCATTTCCAAACAAAAAATGCTTTAAAAAACAACCGTTATCACAATACCAAATGGTTTCTTATTATCATCTACCTGCAGCTGCCAAAAAGGTGCTCCTGGAAGGAATGCTCTTCCTCCTCCACTTGGGAATGGCTCGGTCAATTCCTATCCCACATATAGCAGGTCAAGAAGCAATGCTGCTTATGTCCCTTCTACAGATCATTCTTCAGACAACAGGGTACATCCCATATTCTAGACTTCTGAGAGGACATATATACAATGCTGCTTATGTCCCTTCTACAGATCAAGAAGCAATGCTGCTAATTTAGTTTTCAACTGTTTCATTATGCTTTGCAGCACTGTCCCTCGTGTTTATGGAATAAGAAAGATCTTGCTTTCGGATGTGGACATCAGGTAATAACCTGAGAACAACATGGAACTTATGTTGCCATCTCTTTCTCGATTTAGTTCATTCTGATTTCTGCACTTCTTCTGCAGACATGCTATGATTGCGGGAAAGACTTGAATCAATGCCCCATTTGTCAAGCCTATATAACCACAAAGATAAAGCTGTACGAGTAAGCTGAGAAGCAAGTTCAGAACTTGACAGGGCTAGGCTTTGTTGGATTAATGCTTGAGGTCCACAAAACTGCTCTTTATCTATCAGAGAGCTTTTGCACATATCTTAGTGGTTAGCCATTTTAAGCATATACATAAACGAAAAGGTTTATTTGATTTTATTTACTGTTGTTAACTCTTGGTTTCATGAGAAATTTCTTGTTGTTTCCTTGTAAATAATCTACAAACTTTCAGTTACTTCCTTAAACATGTTCTACATCAACCATAAATTATTTAGTTCATTACCATGTAATTATCATGACCTGATTTCTGAATCCATGATGGATACATAGACAAAGTTCCCTTCTAGGTTTTTATACCTATACGAAACACTTACATGCAAACTTTTTCATCTATATAAACAAAACAAAGTTCTACGTAATATAATAACATAACTAATCTCATTATATAAATTGATTATCTTAATTTAAGAGTTAATATAAATATTGTAGTTGTGGAGCACTAATTAGACATAAAGAAAAAGTATTAATTACAACCAAAATAGTAGGTTCTGAAAGTTCAACAAAAATGACATGCTAATAAGCTACAAGCCTGAAAAAGATAAATAACAAGATGGTGAATTCAACAACTCAGTGAATAGATAACATTCAATATACGTACATGAGGTAATACAATAATGAATAATATATATACAAATATGGTTTTAAGTTCTTACAGGAAAATTTATCAAATAGACCATAACAAGAATACCATAAAGTAAGGATCGTCAGAAAATCAAAATGCAATGAGTATGATACTCTGTACTGTGGGATGATCAATCACCACAGGTTGGTGACTTCTCTAACCAGCTAGGGTTCAAATATGATGTACACAAAGACTAACACTATCCTATTAGCATGAATATCCCGCCTGGCATATCACAGGTTCATATCATAATCACACAGACAAATTCATATCTCAATGCTCAACTCATGACATCAATAAAATGAAAAGCTATCAATTTAAAAGTAAATAATGCTTCATATTAAAGATTCAATTTTATTAAATGATCATGCTTAATCATGAATAAGGAATAAATAACAATGTAAGAATTATCAAGAAACACGATAAATTTCATATTAACAATTCAAGTATTTATACTAATCTTCTAGCATATGAAAAATTATCCACTCATCTAACTCAAAATTTAAAATAACACGGAAGTATATATCGAAGGCAATCCTATTGATGTTCTCTAGATAGAATATCAGGATTATCTGAATATAAAAAATGATTTACTAAAAAACAATTAAAAAAATACACAATCTATTTAATACACTTAACTTAAAGTCTAACTCATAACCCTATATGTTTATGAACCAAACTAGTCATTTCCCTCAAAAACAAAAAAATCAAGTGGTTTTCTTTAAATCTAATTAAAAAAAATCATAAAACTTGATAATAATTCACCAAATAAACCTCAATTATTCGTTAAACCAATATAAAAAACTAAAATTACAGCTAGGGACCAATATGAAATTTTATCAGATTTTTAGGGGTCAAATTCAAGGACCAAACTGAAAATTTCATAAATTTATAACTAGATTAAAATTTTGCCCACAATTCATCCTCAATTCTATCCAAAATCTTATATTATTCTCCAGGGACCAACTTGCAATTTCTTGAAAGTTCAAGGACTAAACTATAAATTTCTAAAAGTAAGGAACCAAACTGAAATTTTATCATCTTCAATCTCAAAACCATACTGTCCAGATTTACAACAAGGGTTTTTGACAGTTTCTCAATATTCTTAGATCCAACACATTAATTAAACCACTTAATCTGAAAATCATTATTCTTAATAAAATTATTTAAAATTCAACCAATTAAACCATTACCCATAACAACTAATCCATAATATTTCAATCAACTCATCTTCAAACCCAAAACATAGTCTTCAAAACCCTAACCTTCAAAACATTCAAAATTTTAACTAATAACAACCCTTATACATATTAAAACATAAACCTTACATTAATAATTTATTTCTTATAATTTTCTTCTCTTTTCTTTTTTCTTTTCTCTTCCTTCTTCTCCTTTCTTTCTCTCCTCTCGGTTCTCTCTTTCTAATTTCAAATCTCTCTCTCTTTTTTCTCATCCTATTTATATCTATCAACTCATATGGAATTAATTACTTCAATGCCTCTCATTCTTTTATACCTAATATCTATCCCTTCAAGGATATTGTTGACTTTTCCTATCTATTATTTCTCTTTTATATTAAAATATTACAGTAATTCTGTTTATTCTTCCAGTTTTTTAAAGATTACAGGAAACAATCATGCTTAACTTTTTTACTTGGTGTCGGCTTTAATAGCCAAGAAGGCTTTCAAATGTAACTAGAGCATAATTAATCCGAGTCCTGTCGTCGCGCAGCCGAACCTAATCTGATTAAGAATCAAAGAAAAGAAAAGGTTCTAAACATATCTCTGGCTATGATAAATCTGATTATTTGAATAAAATCTTGCCATTTTTACAGGTAGTAAAAGACGTTGGTTTACCCCAAGTGACTGTAGAATTCACCTTTTGATGATATCTTGAATTAAAAAAATCTACCTACAACTCCTGCCATTAAAAGCGTAACTTTCTATGGAGGGCAGGTCCATGTGCATACAATAACAACAACGACAACAACAATGGCTCGGACTACGATAAATGTCGAGGATGGCAGTAAATAATCTGACAAAAAATCATTCACATACGAGTGCATGGTTGCTCATATGGATTCCATTGGCATGCTCGCTAGGATCAATATTGCTCTGTAGAAAGAAAAAGGCTTTTCTTTGATTTTAAAGATCGATCCATGGTGAGAAAGCAGCTGGAAATTAGTTTGTTGGTTTCTTTAACATGCCTCCTGCTATTTCCATCCATATTTACAGTGCGTGCAAATGCAGCCACACGAACTAGTACTTCCTCTACTACTCTTCAGACATCGGATCAGCAAGTACTGGACTATAAGATACAAGACCAACGAGGGGATCAAGAAGAGGGAGGAGGACACAAGGACCTGGGGGATGAAGAAGAGGAGATCAATCCTTATGTGTTTGAATACGATAGGGATTTTGTTTCTAGAGTCAAGACTGAACACGGAAGAGTTGATGTTCTTCAACAATTCACCAAGAACTCAAATCTTCTTAGTGCTCTAGCGAATTACCGTGTTGAAATTCTTGAAGCTAATCCTCTAACATTCATAACCCCTGCCCACATAGATGCTGATTTTGTTCTCTTCGTTGTTAAGGGTATGCCGAGCTGCTAGCTTCAACCTGTTTGCAATTTTCTGTAATCACTATATGTTTGTTTATCATTTACCAATCAGTCTACTAGTGTGTTCGTTAAATTTTATTGATCTGTAGGACGTGGGGCTATAACTGTGATCCATGAGGAGATAAAGAGAGAGACCTCAAACCTGGAATGTGGAGATATCTTCAGAGTTCATGCTGATACTACTTTTTATATGGTTAACCGAGATGAATATGAGAAACTTTATGTCGCGAAGATCCTTTTCCCGGTCAATCTTCCTGGCAACTACGAGGTAATTAATTAAATTAAATGCATCAACATCAAATTTATACATCACTGATGTGATGATATACTGCTAATAATTGTAATTGTAATATGAGATGGAAAGAACTAGATACAAAGTAATTAAGGGGTTCTATTGCTTTGGATGTTCTTAATTATTTGTCATGCATAAATTACATTAATGGTTTTATGACACTCCAGGCATTCTATGGAGCAGGTGGTGGAGACTCAGAATCTTTCTTCGAGGCATTCAGCTGGGATTTAGTCGAGGCTGCTCTTAATGTACTGAGTCCCAATTACAAGTTGCCTTTCCTGCTGATCAATTATTAATTTTTTTATTCTTACGATGTATGATGGCTTATGTTTTAGCTAGCTAATAGGATGTTTCTTTTGCATCATCCTTGCATGTGTATCGATCAATTAACCAGACTGAGAGAGGAAGGCTGGAGAAAATCTTCAAACAACAGCAAGGAAAAATCATGAATGCCACCAAGCAACAGATCGAGGCCTTGAGCCAAGATGAAGAAGGTGTACGTGGCAGCAATGGCGCTTGGCCTTTCCCCTCTAATGTGTCAGGCAGCCCATTCAATCTTTTCAAGAAGGGTGCTATTAAAAGCAACGACTACGGGGATCTCTATGAAGCCGATCCTAGAGATTTCAAGCCACTTGAATACCTTAATCTTATAGTCTCTTTTGCCAGCATCACTCAAGTATGTAGTGATATATGTTTAGCTCTTCCTAGTAATCATATAATAATTCAGTTCTGATCTGATCTCCATATTCCATATATTGATTTGTATATATAGGGATCTATGGCTGGACCCTTCCACTCAAAGGCAGCCAAGATATTCATTGTTGTGGAAGGTGAGGGATACTTTGAGATGACATGTCCTCACCACTCCAGCTCCTCTGGTTCGAGCAGTCCAACTTACCAAAATATAAGCTCGCACTTGAGGCGTGGAACCATCTTCATTGCCCCTGCCAGCTATCCGGTGGCTATCGTGGCTTCCAATAATAGTACTCTCAAACTTCTATGCTTTGAGGTTAATGCACAAGCAAACATAAGATACACTCTCGCAGGTAATTAATTAATTAATATATATATATATATATATATATATATATATATATATATATATATATATAATTGCTTTTTCTCTCTGCCTCCTCTAGGCTAGCTATCTTGCTTGATTAACTCAAGTGTGATTGATTTGTGGTGGACTGTTTTATTTTATCAGGGAAAGG
>Ga0307517_10003354_pt1 | contig 24920 bp, 20 predicted proteins | sample 23_EM_MG_FD_194515 | JGI IMG/M metagenome (GOLD analysis project Ga0307517, IMG submission 194515) | Populus trichocarpa ectomycorrhiza microbial communities from riparian zone in the Pacific Northwest, United States - 23_EM | ecosystem: Host-associated > Plants > Roots > Unclassified | place... | reverse complement strand
TATGTACCCTGGCACTGGTAAAAATGAAAACACCCCTCCATCGATAAGATCACTGGCTGATATTAAGAACATTCAAAAACAGAGCGAAATAGATTACCTCTCTTCCATCCTGCAAAAGACCAGGGGCCGCATCAGGGGAAAAGGAGGAGCTGCAGAGCTCATAAATCAAAAACCTACCACATTGGAATCGCGGCTGGCAAAGCTGGGCATTAAAAAGGAAGACTTTTCCTGAACAGGCTCCGACAAATCCGGAGCTACCTCTAAAATACTCCGAATTTATCGGAGGCTCCGGGTAAACCAGGAAATACAGCTTCCCTCCCATTTATTCCACCTCTTTCATTTTCAGTCAATTAATTTGTAAAATAGGATTGTTTTCATTTCTGCATGGATTGGCATGTTAATCGAACTGATATTGCCAAACAACCATTATGCTGAAGCCAAACCATTCCAAACTGCCTGCATACTACTGCAAACCGAAAGCAAAGGACTCTACCTTCAACAGTTTTGAGATCCGGATCCTAAAAAAAGAGGAACCAGAAGAGAAAAAAGCCAGCAATGCACCTGCCGGCAAAGAATTGTTCAGGATCATCTGGATCATGCAAGGATCCGGCGCCCTGCACGTAGATATGCGCTCCAATACCATTAGCTGCGATACTATTTATTGTATAAAGCCGGGCCAGGCAGTGAGATTTGAGCCGGTCGAGGAGATAGAAGGCTATACACTTTCGTTCTCGACCGATTTCCTGGCAAGAGCGGGAAGTCATACCGAGCCCTTGTATCATTCTGCGCTATTTCATCCACTTTCGTCTTTTTCCGTCATAAAAATAGAAAACAGGATGAAGCCAGAGATGCTGGAAGTAGCTGAAAAAATGATGCTGGAATTTTCAAACGCCTATCCTGGTAAAGAGGAAATTTTGCGGGGACTGCTGAAAATATTCCTGGTATACCTTAACAGGCAGCAAGAGGAATCCCAGCCGGAACTCATCAACCTGAATCGATCAGGGCTTGCCTCCAGTTTCTTCAGCCTTCTCGAGAAAAATTTTTCCCTGGGCAAGATGGTATCGGATTACGCCCGGTATCTTTCGGTAACTCCCAACTATTTAAATGAAACGGTAAAAAGGGCTTCCGGGCATCCGGCCAGCTATCATATCCGGCAACGCATCATCCTCGAAGCAAAACGCAAAGCGGCCTATGCAAGATCGAGTATGAAAGAGATCGCCTACGATCTGGGCTTCGACGATATTTCCCATTTTAGTAAATACTTCAAAAAAACCTCGGGCGTCAGTTTCACCGATTTTAAAAAGGAAATTTCACAACAATTCAGTTTTGTGGTTGATTTTTAACATGGTGAAGGTGCTTGTCAGCATTTCCGTAAAACAAATTTTATGAACCACAGAATAGCTGGTCTGCACCATATTACGGCCATTGCGAGCTCGGTCCAACGGAACTATGATTTTTACACCAAATTGATCGGCCTCCGATTAGTGAAGAAAACAATAAATACGGATGATCCCGGGGCTTATCACCTCTATTATGGAAATAAAACAGGCGATCCGGGAACCATCCTTAGCATCCTTCCCTGGGAAAATATGGGTCCCGGGCATGATGGAACGGGCATGGCCACAGAGCTGTGCTTTTCTGTGCCGCCCGGCAGCCTGGGATCCTGGAAGAAAAGACTAGGCCGTTACCATACCGGGTATGCCGAAAAACAGGAAGAGTTCGGAGAGGAAATTCTTCGCTGCATCGATCCTGATGGTCTGAAATTTAACCTGGCAATCTCCGGCCGCGAAGATACCCGGCAGGGATGGAATGAGGGCGAAGTGCCCGGATCGATGGCTGTAAAAGGCATTCACAGTATATCACTGATGGTGAAAAGCATCGAAAAGACAGCACAGATCCTGACAGATGTTTTTGGCTATTCACCCGAAGGCCGGAAAGACAACAAAAGCCGTTTTATCACAGATGCGTCCACAGAAGCAAATATCATTGACCTGGTGGAAATACCCGATGGCGCCATCGGATATGTAGCCGGCGGCACGGTGCATCATATAGCATTTCGTGTAAATAGTGAGGAGGCCCTGAGCTTTTTTCGCGGAAAACTTCTTTCTCAGGGACTGACCATTACTCCCAAAGCTGACACGACTTATTTTTCTTCGTTCTATTTCAGGGAACCAGGCGGTGCTTTATTTGAGCTCTCTTCCGATAAGCCGGGGTTCACCGTGGATGAAACCCTGGAAGAACTAGGTTCACAGTTGAAATTACCTGCCCGGCTGGAATACATGAGAGATAAACTAGAGGATATTTTACCACCCATGTCCAGATAGACGCCGATAAAACATACCCGATGTCCCTGTATTTGTCAATTGATTTCGATCTTTCCTTTTATTAGTTTTATAGTTTAAAAAAATAATTTTATGACCAACGTTACGGAAGCTATTGTGGAGAATGCGGAAGTACTCGCCTTGTACGCCAGGAAACTAACCCAGGACAGGGATGCCGCCAGAGACCTGTGCCAGGATACGCTATTCAAGGCGCTGGCCAACCGCGCAAGCTTCCATTGCGGCACCGATGTGAGGCCCTGGCTCTTTACGATCATGCGCAACCTCTTCATCAACAATTACCAGCGGAAGAAGCTGGAAAAAAGGTTATTCAGCCACGGCTCCCGGGAGATAGCAGCCTATGCCGATGCGTCGACGCATGCCTTTACTACCACTAACATCGAATTAAAGGAGGTGCAATCGATCATTTACACGATGCCGGCCATTCTCAGGACCTCCATTCATCTTTATTGCCAGGGCTACAAATACCAGGAGATCGCCGCCATTACCAGGACCGCGATCGGCACGACAAAAAGCAGGATCCATATGGCGCGTAAGCTCTTGCGAAAGAGAACGAATAGTGACTTACATCACAGTTCAGCCGCCTGATCCTTGAATGTGATGCACGTCACGCAATCCTCCTTCTTTCCCGTCTTTACTTTGTGGCGTCAATCAGACAAAACAAAATAAATCATTAAAAATGGAAACGAAACATTTCAAGATCGACACTGCCAAAAGCTCCATTGAATGGACCGGTAAAAAAGTAACCGGCGCACACAATGGCTCCGTCAATATTGCCGACGGCACCCTTACGCTCACCGACGACCAGCTTACCGGCGGCAGGTTCACTATCGACACGACCTCCATCAAGATCCTGGACATCACCGATCTCAACACGAACGCTCAGTTCGCCGGACACCTGGCGTCGGAGGATTTCTTCGGCATTGAGAAATATCCTACAGCAACGCTGGAGATCAGCAGCGTGAAGCACGGGTTCGGCACGACCTATCATGTCGCTGGCAACCTGACCATCAAAGGCATTAGTCATCCCATCGAATTCGATGCAGAATTAACTAAGATCCAGGGAGATAGCCTACGAGCATCCGGTACATTGATCGTAGACCGCACCCTATACGGCATGCGGTTTCGCAGCGGGAATTTTTTCAAGGACCTCGGCGATACCCTTATCTACAATGAATTTATCCTAAATGTCCAGCTCATCGCTAAATAATATGAAAAAGCAACCCACCACCTGCATCCTATTATTCTCGATCTTTATCACGCTGACGGCCGCCGCACAGGCGCCGTCAGCGAAAAACTCAAACAACATGAAAAATTATAGCGCCGACTCCGCAGCCATTGCCGGAGTCTTGAACAACGCCTATTTTAAAGGCATTTATGCAGGAGACGTCCGTCTCCTGGGAAGCACTTTCCATGACAACGCTCTGCTCTTCGGAGACGTCAAAGGTCAACCCTACTATAAGACGCTGGCCCAATACCTGGATGGCGTCAAGAATCGCCAAAGTCCGAAGGACTCCGGCAAGCCGTTCAGCGGTGATATTATCGCGATCGAGATCATCAACTCCATCGCGGTAGCCAAGGTGCAGGTAAAGATGTACGATTTCAACTACTTTGAGCTACTGTCCTTTCATAAATTCGATGACAAATGGCTTATCGTAAATAAAATGATATCCGATGTACAACAATAAAGTTTGGTATGTCACCGGGGCATCCCAGGGATTGGGACTGTCCCTTGTCAAACAGCTTCTTTCAGCAGGCTATCGCGTAGCTGCCACATCACGGTCCGCCAGCGGGCTGCAAAAAGCTGTCGGCACAGTTGACCGGGACCAGTTCCTTCCGTTGGGAGTTGATCTGACCGACACAGACGCCATCCGCCAGTCCATAGAGCAGACAGTTGCTACCTTTGGCACGGTCGATGTCCTTGTCAACAACGCCGGGTACGGGATGGAAGGCACCGTCGAAGAACTGGAAGAAGAAAAGATCCAGGCTATCTTCCAGATCAACGTCTTAGCCACTATCCACGTAACGAAATATGCCCTCCCCTATCTACGGAAACAGCGGTCGGGGCGGATCATCAACATCTCCTCCGTGGCGGGCTTTGTCGGCGCGCCCGGCTGGTCCATCTACTCCGCCACCAAGTCCGCCGTCATCGCCTTCTCTGAGGTTTTGGCCCTGGATCTCCAGGAACTTGGGATCAAAGTGACCGTCGTAGGTCCCTCTGGCTTTCGGACCGGCTTCCTGACGACAAATTCCCTGGTCTCCGTCGAAAGCCAGATAGCCGATTACCAGTCTGTCATCGGGACCCATGTCCGCTATGCCGCCATGAACGGCAGTCAGGACGGCGACCCCGAGAAAGCCGCGGCCTTGTTCATCCGGCTCGCAGAAATGTCCGAACCGCCTCTGCACCTCTGGTTGGGGGCCAATGCCTTCGACCGGGCAAGCGAAAAGATCGGATCCATGGGGGAGGAAATTAAAAAATGGAAGGAGCTTTCCCTCTCCGCGGATTTTTAAGTAGGCTCCGTCAAAGCAAGAGATATGTTAAAAAAATCCAGCTATATGATCTCCGCTATACTACTTGCCGGCATTATAGGAGCAGCGCCCCGCAAAGACCGGCTGCCTTCCCTCAACGGCGCCACGCAATGGCTTAATTCGAAACCCCTCACGACAGCCGACCTGCGGGGAAAGGTCGTTCTTGTCGAGTTCTGGACCTACACCTGCATCAATTGGCGGCGGACTCTTCCCTATGTCCGCGCCTGGGCCGAAAAATACAAAGATCAGGGACTCGTGGTGGTCGGAGTGCATACTCCGGAGTTCTCCTTCGAGAAAGAGGCCGGCAATGTTCGGTGGGCTGTGAAAGATATGAAGATCGGCTTTCCTGTCGCCATGGACAATAACTATTCGGTATGGCGTGCTTTTCGCAACGAATATTGGCCGGCCCTTTATTTCGTCGATGCAAAAGGGAATATCCGGCATCAGCAATTCGGAGAGGGCAATTATGAACAGTCGGAGAGGGTCATCCAGCAATTGCTGGGTGAGGCCGGAGCCGGAGCTGTCAGCAAGGAGTTGGTCAATGCAGAGACCACTGGCCCGGAAGCCGCCGCCGACCTGGGCACACTGAGCTCCTCTGAGAACTTTTTGGGCTATGAGCGTACCGTGGATTTTGCATCCCCCGGCGGCGCAAGAGCAGACCGGTCCCGGCTCTATGCCGCCCCTGCCAGGTTGAGCCTCAACCAATGGGCCCTCTCAGGGAATTGGACCATGGGACGGGAGGGCAATGTGTTGAATGAAGGCAACGGACGGGTATTGTACCGTTTTCACGCCCGTGACCTGAACCTCATCATGGGGCCGGCGGCGCCGGGCAGATCCTTACGATTTCGCATACGCATCGACGGAAAGGCGCCGGGCGCCGCTCAGGGAGCCGACATCGATAGTGAAGGCAACGGAACGGTCATTGAACAGCGGATGTATCAACTCATCCGGCAACCCGGGCCCATCACCGACCGGGAGTTCGAGATCGAGTTTCCGGATGCCGGAGTGGAAGTTTTCGACTTTACCTTTGGCTGAGAGAGCCTGGTCTACTATTGTAAACATCCAAAATTCATAAAAATGCGTTATGACAACCAAAGCCGCCGACACTTTCTTGGCACTGCAGCCACAACGGCCATTACGTTCGCGGGCATTCCGGCGAGCGCCTTCCAGATCAGAGGGGCAGCAAATACCTCTTTCGGTCCGCTGAAGCAGATAGATGCGGGCGTACTGAATATCGGTTATGCCGAGGAAGGTCCCGCCAACGGACCGGTGGTCATTCTTCTCCATGGCTGGCCCTATGATATTCACAGCTATACCGATGTTACCCCTTTGCTGACCTCGAAGGGCTACCGGGTGATCGTCCCCTATTTACGGGGTTATGGCACGACAAGGTTCCTCTCGGATAAAACCTTCCGGAACGGTCAGCAGTCAGTACTTGCCGTCGACACCATCGCTTTGATGGATGCCCTAAAGATCGAAAAAGCCATTATCGCCGGCTTCGATTGGGGCGCCCGGACAGCAGATATCCTTGCAGCCCTCTGGCCAGAACGCTGTAAAGCGATCGTCTCCGTTAGTGGATATCTCATCGTCAATCTCATTGCGAATGCGAAACCATTGCCGCCAAAGGCGGAATTGGGATGGTGGTACCAGTATTATTTTGCCACGGAACGCGGCCGCCTCGGCTACGATGCCAACCGCCACGATTTTGCCAGGCTTATCTGGAGCCTTGCCTCGCCGAAATGGAACTTCGACGATGACACTTTCGAACGCAGCGCAGCGGCTTTCAACAACCCTGATCATGTCGCCATCGTGATCCATAACTACCGCTGGCGCCTCAGCCTGGCGGAAGGTGATCCGCAGTATGATACCCTGGAAAAAAAGCTTAGCGAAAGACCCGTCATTACCGTGCCTGCCATCACCATCGGCAGTGATTTCGATGGCGCGGCCGCGGACGGAAAGTCCTATGCCAGGCAATTTTCGGGCAGGTATTCCCACCGGGTCCTCAATGGCATCGGCCACAACGTACCCCAGGAAGCTCCGCAAGCCTTCGCCAATGCTATCATCGAAGTCGACGGTTATTGAATCTGAGGCGATCACCAATAAAAACTAATAAAATGGAAACACCATCTAACCAACAACAACAGACCTACAGCGCTTACAGAATTTTTGAGGACAACGACCCGATCCACCTGGACGATCCATTGGCAGGATCGAACTCCAGGGTAGGCAAAAGAAGTTTTCTTGTCTTCCGGCACAACAAATATGTCACTATATCAACCGATGCGATTGCTTTTTTCTACGTAAAGAATGAATATTCCATTATTGTATGTTTCGACCGGCAGGAATATTTTGTAAACTATTCACTGGAACATATCCAGAGCATTTTATCAGAACTGCAATTTTTCAGGTTAAACCGGCAACACCTGATCAATTTCAATGCCGTAAAAGAAGTGGAGCATTATTTTGCCCGAAAGCTCTTAGTAAAGCTACTTGTTCCCGTCACCGAAAAATTGCTTGTCTCAAAAGAAAAATCCAGGGGTTTTCTGCGCTGGCTTGAGAATAGATGATCTCACTGACGAAAATTATGAAGGGCAACGCATAGATATTGCGCTGCCCTTCGTTCGCGTTAACGTAGTGATCTAAATGCCGCACGCAGTTCTTCTGAGAACATTTCAGGCTGCTCCCAGGCCGCGAAATGGCCTCCCTTATCGACTCTGTTAAAATAGATGAGTTTGGAATACGCCTTTTCAGCCCAGTTTTTCGGAGCTGCATAAATTTCATCCGGGAAAACGCTCACGGCAACCGGGATGGTCACATTTCTCGGATCGAAAAACCCGCCCGTGGCGACCTGAAAGGTTTCCCAATAAAGGCGGGCCGAAGAGACTGCCGTATTGGTAAGCCAGTATAATGTAATATTGTCGAGAATGTCATCCGGGGTGAGACCTTCTTTCTGTCCATTGAAAACTCGTGTAATGAGCTCATAGCTTCGCGCATCATGGTCCAGCATCCAGGCTGCGAGCCCGATGGGCGAATCCTCAATTCCATAAAGGGTCTGCGGACGAAGACCCATCTCGTTCGCATAGCCTAAGCCCTTCTTATTGAAAAAGTCCAATTGCCGGTAGGCATTTTGTTCGTCGGCTGAGAGACCAGGCGGAACTACGCCTGAGGCCAGCGCTTTTGAAATATCTGCCGGAACAGTAGAAGCCATGTTGGTATGGATGCCAATCAATTCCGGAGGCGCTATCAACGCCATTGTCTCCGAAACAGCATTGCCCCAATCCCCGCCTTGCGCCACATATCGGTTGTAGCCAAGACGCTTCATCAGCACGATCCATGCCTTTGCAATGCGGGCGGGATTCCACCCGAGGTCGGTCGGCTTGCCTGAAAAACCGTGCCCGGGCAGCGAAGGTATGACCACATCAAAAGCGTCTTCAGCCTTTCCTCCGTAAGCCGTAGGGTCCGTGAGCGGCCCGATGACCTTTAGCTGTTCAATGATCGAACCAGGCCAGCCATGAGTGATGATGACAGGCAGTGCATTCTTATGTTTCGAACGTACATGAATGAAATGAATGTCGACCCCGTCTATCGTAGTTATGAATTGCGGCAAGGCATTCAGTCTTGCTTCCACCTTTCGCCAGTCATACGTCGCCCAGTGTTTAGCAAGGGCCTGCATCGTGGCCAGCTGCACACCTTGTGATCCGTCCTTGACGTTCTCTTGCGTGGGCCACTTTGTGGCCAGGATCCTTCGTTTAAGATCGACGAGGCTTTTTTCCGGAACGTTCACATGGAAGGGGCGGATCGCGTCCGTGGAGGCAGGTTTAACAGAAGCCTCGTTTTGCGCGTTGCCAAGTGTGCCTTGCATCACCAGGGCCCCTGCGACCATTGTACCTGCAAAGATTTTTTTGCTTTTCATTTTCTTTAATTTCTTGATTATTAAAATGGTTTCGACAAAACTATTTCACAGGCCGGCTAGTGTCCACCACTAAATAGGTTGAACGGACTAAGTCGGTCCCGAACCAGACATTTTAAAGCTCGAAATTTTTAAAGGCCGGGAAATAGTTCGCAGGGACGCAATGGTGTTCCAGTTCAGGTCACTTTATCGCGAAGCTGGATTTGGGCAGGTAGAAGAGGGTTTTCTTGCCAGCACCTGAAACGAAATTCATTTTGGCAAAGGGTCCCACCGGACCCAGGTAGAAGATCTTGTCGCCTGGTTTCAACTTGTACGTGTCGAAATAAGAACCAAGCGGGCAGGTACCGCCTCTCACCGTGTTGACATTCGAAGAAAAACAGATCATTTTACGGGTTGTATTATTGGCGAACTCATAGCCAAATACCGTGTATTCGATCGTAAGGTCGGCTGGCACAAGGAATTCCTTAGTCTTTTTATCCACACGGCCGATAACCTGTCCAAAGGCGCCGGATGCAACCAGCAGGAACAAAGTTATAGAAAGGATCTTATTCATTTTAGGGCATTAAAAGTTATAAATACCTTACATATATCCTGTAAGGTACATATAAATTTAATGCATTACAACACCTGTACGACCGCATGCTTCCTGATGAATGCAGGGTCGATGTCGACGCCCGAACCAGGACCTGTGGGCACTTTGATCCTGCCGTTCTCCAGCTTGAGGGAAGACGTCTTACATTCGATCGGAATTTTAGCATAGCCCTTGAATTCGATATGGGCGCCGGAGTTAGGGACGGTGGACATGAAGTGCATCATATAAATGAAGCCAAAACCATCGGTGAGGTGCGGCGTACACTGTTTACCCATCAGTTCAGCCATGCGTGCTACCCTGGTCGAACGCAGCATCCCCCCGAAATAATACTGATCGGGCTGCACTACGTCCAGGCCGTCATGGGCCATATACCACCGGAATTCTTCAATGCCATGTTGCTGCTCGCCACCGGCGATGGGGATCGATACGGCGTCCTTCACCTGTTTAGTCCGCTCGAGCCAGTCATATTGAACGGGTTCTTCAAAGAAACTATACTTGTATTCCGCCAGTAATTTTCCGACCCGGATGGCGTCCTCTACGCCATAGTAGCCGTTGGCATCGGCATACAGGGCCATCTTATCGCCGAATGTCTTACGCATAAGGGGTATGATCTGCTCCGTCCTGTTGGGAGGGCCCTGGGCATCCAGGTCCTTGAACATGAACATAAGCGCTCCCACCTTGATCTTCAAGGCCTCGGCCTTACTTTCTTCGACAGCCTGTTGGATAAGCGCCAGCGATTCCCCGAGGGATTTCTCGCGAAATTCCGTAGCCTGGTATAATGAGATATGCGTGTTGTGGATCGTGCCGATCAGTTCTCCCATGGGTTTATTGGCTATGCGTCCCATCATGTCGAGGATCGCAAATTCGATCGTAGCCACCGGTATACCCAATCCGTATCCTTTCAGGCGGTAATTAAGATGGTAGATATAGGCCTTGTCCATCAGTGCGTCGAGCCTGCGAGCATCCTGGCCGATGAAGAAGGGTTGCAGGCAATTTACAAAAATAGGATACAGCAGCCGCATGTCGCCATGGGCCACCGAAATGCCTTCGGCGCCGTCCGTGGAGCGCACGCGACAAATGTAAGAGTTCTCAAACCGTAACAACTCCAGGGTTTGAATGATCACCGGGTTGGGGAACAGCTCGTGCTTAAAGATAGGTTTTGCCAGAACGGCATCCAGCTGCTCGTACCGGTGCTGTAGCTGATCGCGCTCATCTTTGGTGGCCGGAGTTTTGCAAAAAGGCAAACTGATGGCGGCCGCACCAAGGCCGCCGGTAATTGCGTTGGAGATAAATTTACGCCGGTTCTCTGCCATGATAGTAGTTTTATAGATGACTGGCCCTGATCTTTACCCATCGGGGTCACACCAGGCCAAAAGTATAATACAACAGGATAATAAAGAAAGCGGCAAGCACCTTCAGCAGGGTAAGCCTAAAAATATCCTTGTAAGACTGCCGGTGCGTCAGGCCGGTAATGATAAGGACCGTCAGCACGGCGCTGTTGTGGGGAAGCGTATCCATCCCACCACTGGCCATGGAGGCGACCCTATGCAATACTTCGTTGGGGATACCCTGCGCCGCTGCCTTCGCAAGGAAGGAATCCTTCATGGAAGCAAGGGCGATACTCATCCCGCCGGAAGCCGAGCCGGTGATCCCGGAGAGCGTGGTGACCGCCACCGCCTCATTTACCAACACATTACCGAATGCCGAGGCCATCCCTTTTTCAATGATCTTAAACCCGGGAAGGATCGCTATCACCGCTCCAAAACCATACTCCGACGCCGTGTTCATCGCCGCCAGCAACGAGCCGCCGATGGAACTATTAATGTCCTTTTTGAGGTTCGCCCTCACATGCCTGAACCTGAACAGCAATATGACAAGGATCCCCGCCACGATCGCCGCGGATACGCTCCAAACGGCAATATAAGGCGTCAGGTCAAGTCCCGGGGGGCCCTCGAATCCAAATGCGGGAAAGCTAAATGCCTTCCCATAATACTTCAACAATAACGTAGTGAACAACTTATTGCACACGACCACGATCAGCAAAGGCAAGATCGCCAGGAACACCGGAGGCAGCTGTTCACGCGAAAAGCTCTCCGGCTCATTGATATGATGAGCGCCATATCCTTCTTTCCTCGCCGCCGCCTTCCTCTTTTGCCGCTGCAGATAGATCAATCCGGTGATGCAGATGAACATGCCGCCACAGAAACCCAGCCAGGGCGCGGCCCAGGTGGTGGTGTGGAAAGCGCCCGTCGGAATGATATTCTGGATCTGGGGTGATCCCGGAAAAGCGTCCATCGTAAAGGTGAAGGCGCCCAACGCGATGGTGGCGGGGATCAATCGTTTGGGAATGCCGGCAGATTTGAACAGGTCAGCCGCAAACGGGTACAGGGCAAAAGCCACCACGAACAGGGACACCCCTCCGTAGGTCAGTATGGCCCCTACCGCCACGATGGCCGGAATAGCATTCCTGGCGCCGAATAGCTTGATGACCGCCTGCGCGATGGAGCCGGCCATGCCACTGGCTTCCGTGAGCTTTCCAAATACGGCGCTCAACAGGAAAACAGGAAAGAATAATTTGATAAAGCCTACCATCTTTTCCGCGAATACCGAACTGTATACCGGCATGGCAAGGTAGGGCTGCGTCAGCAATACCGCCAGCAAAGCGGCGATCGGCGCAAACAAGATCACGCTGTATCCCCTGTAAGCCATGAAGATCAGAAATGACAACGATAACAGGATGACAACTATATTAAATATCATACGATTTATAACGCCTTACGCGCAACGCGGCTTGTTCGCGATGTCCCATAAACCCTTCGATCTCACAGAGACGCATCGCATATCCTCCTATGAGCGCGCTGGCCTCCTTCGTGCATTTCTGATAGGTGCAGGTCTTTAAAAATTTGCCTACCCACAAACCTCCCGTATAGGTGGCAGCGTTCTTGGTAGGCAATATATGGTTCGTGCCGATCACCTTGTCTCCATAGGCTACATTCGTCTCCGGGCCAAGGAACAGGGCCCCGTAGTTCTTCAACCGGTGCAGGAAGAAGTCGGGGTCTCCGGTCAACACTTCCACGTGTTCGTAAGCCAGCTTATCCGCTTCCAACGCAGCTTCTTCTTCATTTTCCACCAATAGGATCATCCCGTTGTCCTGCCAGGCAACGCGGGCCACATCAGCGGTAGGTAGCACGCTGAGCTGTCTTTCTATCTCTATGATCGTGTCTTCCGCCAATTGGCGGGAAGTGGTGATCAGGGCGCCGGGCGATGTGGGCCCATGCTCCGCCTGCCCCAAAATATCACAGGCCACCATCTCGGCATCGGCTGTTCCATCGGCTATGATCAACACTTCGGTGGGACCGGCAAACAGGTCGATGCCCACCCTGCCGAACAGCTGTCTTTTGGCCTCTGCCACATAAGCGTTACCCGGCCCGACGATGATGTTTACAGGAGCGATCGTCTCCGTGCCCACCGCCATGGCCACGATGGCCTGCACGCCACCAAGGATATAAATTTCATCGGCCCCGGCCATTTTCATGGCGGCCACTGTCTCGGCGGGTATCCTGCCTTTGATAGGGGGTGTGCAAGCGATCACCCTTTCCACCCCGGCCACCCTGGCGGTGATGATACTCATATGGGCAGAAGCGATCATCGGATACCTGCCGCCGGGTATATAACACCCGGCGCTGCTCACCGGAATATTCTTATGGCCTAATATCACCCCGGGAAGGGTCTCTACCTCGATATCCGAAATGGATGCTTTCTGGTGGATCGCAAAGTTGCGGATCTGCGTTTGCGCGAATTGGATGTCCGCTATGACGCCGGCCGGAACCGAAGCTACGAGCTCGTCGATCTGTCCGTCCGTGAGCCGGAATGAGGTTGGCGACCAGTGATCGAATTGCCCTGAATATTTCCGCACCGCCAGATCACCATTGGCCCGGATGTCTGCAATGATGTCTTCTACGACCTCCCGAACTTTTCGGTCTTCGTCCTGTTGCTGCGAACCAGTTTTACCTCGCTTGATATAGGTCGTCAAAATATTTTTTTTAAATGTTAGGGATTGTACTTCGCTCTAAAAAATGTTCAGCTCTTTCTGACCTTGATCACCAGTTTCTTAACCCTATCATACCCCTCCGCCCTGAGACCGGGACGGTGCGCTTCTTCCGTCGTTATAATAAAGAACAGCCCGGGCTTCGCCACATAATAGCTTCCTTCTGCCGAATACTCAGCCAGGTCAAGGGCGCTGTCGTATTTTTTGACCACCCTGGTCTTTGCGAGCGGCACGATGCCAATTTGTTCCTTTCCGCTGATCACATAGTGTATATCCTCAAAATTCCGATGGGATTCCCATAAGGTGCTGTCGATCTTTCTGGGCGGACCCAGCGTGATCGTAGCATAGACATCATTCCCGTCGATAGGGTATCTTCCCGGCGGGAGCGCCTGAAGATCTGTGTTCTTAAGATAGGCAAACGCCTTGTCCCACCGGGATGGATTAGCGTGGTACTGCCGGGCAAACTCCACCTTGTTCACGGAGGGATCGGGTATAAGGCCGGCGTTAACGATGATCGTTGATGCGGTATCTTCCGCCAGATCTTCCAATTCACGGCCGAAGGCGTCATATTTCTTTTTTGACCCCACCCCTCGCCCTCCCCTGTACCAATCCATGGCGGCAAACCACTTTTCGGCCTTGTCACCGGTCCAACCCGTATCCGTTTGGGCATTCTCGCGTTGCGCATGGACTTCCAATGGAGCAACACCGATGGCGCTCAGCAGGAGGATCACAGAAAACTGGTAAATTATTCGTTGCATGGTCCTTATATTATGCTTTTGCAGCGTCTTTCACGGCACGGCCCCCTGCCTCGAGGTTTGCCAGCATCATCTCGGAATACTTGCGCGAAAAGATCACGCCATCGGGCTTTGCCTTCAACGCTGCCATGGTGGCGGCGTAAGTATCGTCGGGTGAAGCTTTGCGGCTGCCTTTCGCGGTCGCGATTCCGATGTCGATGCCCGGCAATACCCTGCACTTCCCTTTCACTCCCGCGATCGCACGGGCCGTTTCGCGGTATACGTAGTCGGGCGAAAGACCTGCCGTCGGTAGCTGATCCAGCGAAGCCTCGTTACCATAGTTCAGCAGATGATTGTTAAACCGCAGGAGCTCTTCGGGAGGGACGTCCCGGAAAATGGAAGACTGTATATTGCGGATAAAATTCACATAGCGTTCACCTCCACAGTTGTTGTACACCACGACCTTTAACAGATCGGCCATGGAAGCCAGTTCCTCGTAGTTGCGGCCCGCCCTGTAAAAAGGGTTCCATGAATTGACGTGTTCAATATGAAACCCTACCTGGATATTCTTATTCACCGCTTTCACGGCATCCCTGACATCCTGTAGTACCCGGTGTTTGCCATAATCGAATAGTTGCTGATAGGCGACCATCTCCGGGTATCGCAGCATCAGCCGCTGAAATTCGACATAATAGCCGTCGGAAGGGCGTTCGTTCCGGAGCGCGCGTTGAACGAAGGCATCGAGTTGATGAAACCCTTCTTTTGCTCTTTCGAAGTTGATCCCTTTTTCCTGCGCCGTTCTTTTGTGATCGTCGCAGAAGCAGGTGATGCGGGAGGAAGAAAAACTTTCTGAATGCGTCGCACCGACGGCATTGATGAGGGGGCCGTTTCGTTCATTGAAGAACATGATACCATCGATATCGTAGGAAGAGGCGATATCGGTGACGACCGCCTTCCAGAATTCGCGCACATCGGGTCTGAAAAAGCAGATGGTCTTTCTTCGCTGGCCCTGCAGGTCTATCTCCACGAAATCCTTGAGCTGACTGTTCAGGATGGCTTCGGGATAATCGAAGCTGTCCAGTACCGAGGCGAAGACCTTGATGCCTCTTTTCTTTGCGACGGGGATGACCCGCGCCAGGACATCCACTCCGCCGAAGTCGGGGGCCACCATCTTGTCGCCTTTGATTGCGGTCTTGCTGTAAAATCGGGCATGCGGCGTTGCATAGAATCCGCCGTAATAAGTGCCTTCGTCCGACTCCTGCGGGCCATGATCCGGGAATGGCTGTCCCGGGATCTGGCGCCCATTGAGTCCGCGGTCATAGCAGAACGTGCTCATGAAAATAGTGTTCACACCGCCGCGTTGCTGAAGGATGTCGAACACTTTCTCCACCCCTTCGTCCATGAAGGAGGCGGCGCCCAGTTGCAGGCCTATCAATTGTTCGCCGGCAGCTGTTGGTTTGTCCTTGAATGCCAGCGCCGTCATGGGCGCAGCGGCGATGGCGGCGGCCAATGCGCCGCTGTTCTTAAGAAAGTTCCTCCGTGAGGCATCTACGGCGCCCGTATATATTTTCTCTACCTTATTCTTTTTCATAATGTGTTTTTTTGTGGCGAATCTTGCATTCTAACCCTTTAATCCTTCGCGGATGGCGCGTCCGGCCGCGTCCAGGTTGGCCAGCATCATCTCAGAGTACTTTCTTGAAAGGATGAGGCCGTCACCACCCGCCCGAAGCGCCGCCTGCGTAGCCTTGTAAGTATCTTCCGGCGAGGCAACGCGGCTGGTCTTATGTATGGGTATATTCATGTCGATGCCGGTAAGGATCTTGCATTTCCCCCTCGCGCCTTCCACTGCCCTGCGGGTTTCCCGGTATACATAATCCGCCGAAAGCCCGTCGGCTGCCAACTGGTCGAGGGGAGCTTCATTACCGCCGTAGTTCAGCAGGTGGTTGTTGAACCGCATGAGCTCTTCCAGCGGAACATCCCTGAACATCGTGGAACCGATGGTCTTTATAAAACTGGCATAGCGTTCGCCACCGGCATTGTTGTAAGCGACCACTTTCAGGAAGTCCGCCCTCATGGCAAGATCTTCATAGTCCCGGGTTGCCCTGAAGAAGGGATTGAAGGAATTTTCGTGTTCGATATGAAAGCCAACCTGCAGGTTCTTATTAACTGCCTTCACCGCTTCTTTGACATCCCGGAGGACTTCATGTTTACCGAGATCAAAGATCTGGTGGTAGGCCACGACCTCGGGATAGTTGAGTATCAGTCTTTCGAATTCCACATAATATCCATCACTGGGGCGGACGCCTTTCAGGCTTTGCTGAACAAGGATGTCCATCTTGCGAAACCCTTCCTTCACCCGCTCGAAATCGAGATGGTGCGCCTCGGCAGCACGCTTGTGATCGTCGCAGAAACAGGTGATGCGGGAAGCATGGAACCCTACGTCGAAGTTGGCGCCGATGGTATTGGTAAGGGGTCCGTTGCGTTCGTTGAAGAAGAGGATGCCGTCCAGGTCGTAGGAGGAGCAAAGATCGGTGACCACCGCTTTCCAGAATTCCCGGACATCTGGTTTGTAAAAACATAGGGCCTGCCCTTTGTTGCCAGAGAGATCCACCTCCATATAATCCGAAATATTCTTTCGTACATCGTCCGGGTAGTCGAAGCTGTCAAGCACGGATGCAAAAACCTTGATGCCTCTTTTCTTTGCGGCGGGAATGACCTTTTGGAGGATATCAGAATTGCCGTAATCCGGGGCTTTCATCTTATCGCCCTTTATCGCCGTCTTCTGGTAAAAGCCGGCATGAGGGGTCGCATAGTTGCCGCCATGGTAGAAAGGCTTGTCGGACTCGGCAGGGCCATGGTCGGGGAAGGGATGTCCCGGCATCTGGCGTCCGTTGAGACCGCGATCATAACAGAACGTGCTGATGAAGATCGTATTGACCGATCCCCGTTTCTGCACGATGTCCAGCACCTTATCGACCCCTTCATCGTAGAACGAGGCGGCGCCGATCTGTATGCCGATCATTTTTTCAGCAGCATGGCCGCCCTTATCCCCGGAGGCGAATGCCAAAGGCGACGAAGCGAGAGCCACTGCCGCGGCAGAGCCGCTCTTAAGGAACTGGCGGCGGGAAGGTAATGCAGCGCCCAGGTTGATCTTCTTGATGGATGTCCTTTTTTTATTCATCGGTCAATCTTTAATTTTTTCACGTATGGCCCTTCCGGCAGCTTCCAGGTTGCCGAGCATCATCTCCGAGTATTTACGGGAAAGGATGATACCATGGGAGCCGGCTTTCAGCGCCGCCATGGTGGCGGCATAAGTGTCTTCCGGAGATGCCTTCCGGCTGCCGTCCGCCGTCGGGATATTCACATCGATACCCGCAACGACCCGGCATTTCCCTTTAACACCGGCTAAGGCCCGTTGCATTTCTCGGAACACATAATCCGGCGAAAGGCCCGCCGTTGCCAGCTGGTCGAGTGGCGCTTCCCCGGTATAATTCAAGAGGTGGTTGTTCATGCGCATCAGCTCTTCCAGCGGTACATCCCTGAACAAGCTGGACCCAATATTCCGGATGAAGTTGGCATATCGTTCTCCGCCACAATTGTTATATACGACGATCTTTAGAAAATCTGCCTTTTCAGCCAGCTTTTCGTATTCGCGTGTGGCCCTGAAAAAAGGGTTAAAAGAATTCACATGCTCGATATGAAACCCTACTTGTATATCTTTCCTACCTGCCTTGGCGGCCGCATAGACCTCTTCGAGCACCTGGTGCTTCCCCTGGTCGAACAATCGATCCCAGGCGACGATCTCGGGATATTGCAGCAGCAGCCTCTCGAATTCAACATAATACCCATCAGAAGGACGTTGCCCCTTCAGAGAGGATCGTATGAATGCCGCCAGCTTTGTATAACCTTCCTTCGCACGCCCGGCATCTATTCCCTGACGCCGCGCTTCGGCCAGATGATGTTCGCAAAAACAGGTCACCCGGCTGGGCTCGATGGCCTGAAAATGGCTGGCCCCAAGGGCGTTCAGCAAGGGCCCGTTCCTTTCATTGAACAGCATGATCCCATCGACGTCGTAGGAACGGACGGTATCGGTGACCAGCGCCTTCCAGAACTCGCGCACATGAGGATTGAAAAGGCATAGTGTGTTGCTCTTTCTTCCCATCAGGTCTGTTTCCAGGCATTCCGATACACCGGGGACCTCCGTGTGCCACTGATCCTCCAGGCAGCAAACCACCTTCATATTCCGCTTTTTTGCGGGAGCTATGATCGATGCAAGGACATCGAATGGGCCAAGGTCCGGCGCATGCGGGACCTTAATGACCGTATTCGTATAATACTCCGGGTGGGGAGTAGCATAGTTGCCGCCATAGAACGTCTTTTCATCCGACTCCATCGAGCCGTGATCGGGAAATTTAAACCCGGGCATCTGTCTTCCGGCCAATCCCCGGCCGTGCGTGAAGGTGGTGACGAATAGGGTGTTGGCGGCAGCCTTCTGCTGAAAAATATCCAATACTTTTTCGACGCCTTCGTCGGCAAAGGATACGGCGCCTACCTGTACTCCCCTTATTGTATCACCCATTCCGGGACCTGTGTTCTCTGTCATGGTATATTTGTTATTTCCAGCCCGGGTTCTGCGCCAGGATCGCAGGATTATTGACGATCTGTATCTGGGAAAGCGGTATAGGGAACAGCACCATATAATCCTTCATCCCCAGCGGTTGAAGGGTTGAAACAGCCAACCCGGTCCGCACGAGGTCGAACCAGCGATGTCCTTCGAAGGAAAGCTCGCGGCGGCGTTCGAGATAGATCGCGTCGCGCGCGGCAGCCTGCGTCAGCGTGGTATAGGTAGATACACCGGCCCTTGTCCGGATCTTATTCAGCCAGGTGATCGCATCACTGGTCTTATTGTTCTCGTTCAGGGCCTCCGCCAGCATCAGCACTACATCCCCATAACGGATCACCTTCCAGTTCGCCTTACTGTCATTGCCGACGGTCAATGGGGTAATATATTTCAGGTTCATGGTCTTTGCACCGACACTGCCATTCAGGGATACGAAAGTTCCGCCGCTGTTGGTAAACCCATTGGAAGCCGTTATAGGGGCCCGCTTGTCGCCTGACTCAAAGATACCGAACAGCGGGTTGGAGGGAGTATAAGTATCACCCGTACCTCCGTAGACCTTATAGAAATCCGCTGCGTCCTGGAAACGGGGAAAGAACATATTCGTGAAATCGCTGCCTGCCTGGATGTTCGCTTCGTATTCGATATCGAAGATGTATTCGCTATGATGTTCGTCCTTCGTATAATCCCAGAGGTCCGCATAATTGGGGAGGAGATCATAACCCATCGTCGTCACCTGCGCCAGGGTGGTCTCCGCGTTGGCAAAATCCTTCTTGGTGAGATAGGCTTTGCCGAGCAATGCGGTAGCCGCACCTTTGGTGGCTCTTCCCAGGTTGGCGCCCGTGTTCTTGTCGGGCAGCCCGCCTGCCGCATCCTTCAGGTCCTGGATGATGACGCCGTAAATGTTCTCCACCGTCTCCCTGGGCGTCTTCAAAGCCTGTTCATCCGTGATCGCAGTCACCACTTTAGGAACTCCTCCAAAGATGCGAACCAGGTCGAAATAGCTAAGCGCTCTCAGGAATTTCGCCTCGGCGATATATTTGTTCTTATTCGTGACCACGGCGGCGTCGGCCTTTGCTATCTTATCAAGGACCGTATTCACCCGGTAGATCACTCCATAATAATTGCCCCAGGAGCTAAGGAAAAAAGGCTCATTATTCTGGTACGTGTAGTTATCCAGTCTCAGGAGGATATCTTCGGACGGCCATTGGTGCCTGGCGTCATCGCTGGCAAGATCGAATTGAAAGAAAAGCTGGTACTGATCGCGCAGCAGGCTATATGCCCCGATCAGCGCATCGCTATAGTCCTTGTCTGTTTTATAGAGCGCATCTGTACTGACCGACGAAATGGGTTGCAGGTTGGTAAAACTCTTGCTACAGGATATCACCGTCAGTGAAGTCAATGCAACGATGAAAAATAATATCTTATTCATATCAGGTCCTTTTGATAAACAGTTAGATTAAAAACCAATATTAACTCCCAGCACAAACGTTTTCGGAAGAGGATAATCGTTGAAATCCACTCCGGGGTTCAACGGACTTCCGCTGTTGCTCACATCAGGATTGAAGGAAACCACGTTCTTCGAGATCGTAACAGCATTGGTTGCGTTGAAAAAGATCCGTCCCGACTTAAGCCCGATCCTCGACATCGCCGTCTCAGGCAGGGAATAGGCCAGGGCGATATTATTGATACGCATGAAGGATCCGACGTCGAGATACCGCTGGCTGATAGCACGGTTGTTACCCGTTACGGCATCGTTAGGGCGGGGTGTTTTCCCATCTCCCGGATCGGCTTCGGATTTCCAGTAATGGAGCTGGGAAGAGAGCTGGGCAACGCGGTTGCCCCTTGTATTTTCCTGACCGATCGCAGCTAAATTCAGCACCTGGCTGCCAGATGTCCCCTGGAGCGTGAAGCTCAGACTAAGATGCTTATACGAAAGGTTGTTGGTCATGCCATAATAAAAATTGGGATAGGGATTGCCCATGATGGTCTGATCATTGTTGTCGATCACCTTGTCCCCATTCACATCGAGATATTTTACATCCCCGGGGCGGGATTTCACCGAGGTGCCGCTACCAAAGACCGGGCTCTTGTCAATGTCGGCCTGGTTCAGATAGACTCCATTCGTCAGGAATCCATAGAACATACCAATGGGTTGTCCAACCTTGGTGATGTTCGCCGCCGAATAGATCGGGTCGCCGCCGGGTCCCAATTTGTTCACCCTGTTGCGATAGGTAGAGAAGTTAAGCGCCGTCGTCCAGGAAAAATCCCTCCCTTTGACATTGACCGTACTCACGGTAAATTCAAAACCTGTATTCTGTACCTCTCCGATATTCTTCAGGGTATTATAGAACCCGGAAATGGCGGGTATGTTCACATTCAGCAACAGGTCGGTATTTTTGGATTTGAAATAATCCGCCGTAAAGGATACCCTCCTGTCGAAAAAGCTGGCATCGAAGCCGATGTTAAATGCCTTTTGTTTCTCCCATGTCAGCAGCGGGTTGCTGAGCTGCGCGGGAGAAAATCCTGCCGCAGCGCCATTATTCAAAACATACTTATTGTAGTTGATCGTGGCATATTGCTGATAATTACCGATGTTGTTGTTGCCGGTCTGCCCATAGCTGGCTCTCAGCTTCAGCTCGTTCAACCAGGACACCTCTTTCAGGAATTTCTCGTCGGAGATCCTCCAGGCTACCGCGACAGAGGGGAACCACCCGTATTTATTATTGGAGCCGAAACGTGAAGAACCGTCTGTACGGACAGAAGCCGTAATATAATATCTGCTGTCGTAATTATAGTTAGCCCTTACCAGGTAAGATAGCAGCGACCACTCCGAAATGTCGGAAGAACCTCCGGTGAGGATCCCTCCAACGGCGCTGAGCGTGGGCACCAGGTTATTCGGGTAGCGGTTGCTCGTTAAGAAATTCGATTCCACGTGGTCTTTCTGGACGGTAAAGCCCGCAAGACCCGAAAAACTATGTTTGGCAATGGTCTTATGATAGTTGGCGGTATATTCCGTCAGCCAGTTAACATCCGTGATCGAGCCATCCCTGCCTTCGGCGATATTCGGAACGAAATCGCCGTTCGTCGCCAATCCGGGCAGCGAGGGTACGAAACGTACAGCATGAGAGTTCATCAGCGTGCTGCCGAGCAAAACATTCAGGGCCAGGTCTTCGGTGACCTTGTATTCAGCGCTGATATTTCCCAGCAGTCTCATGTCCCTGCGTTTATTCGTCACGTTCTGTACCCAGGCCAGCGGGTTCCAGGATGGCGAGGCCACCGCGGATGAATACTGGTAATAATCTCCCGTGGCCGTGCGGGCGGGCAGATAGGACGGCCAAAGCTGCGCCCTATTGATAGGGCTTCCGGAAATGTATTGCGTATAATCCGTTGAAGCGCTTTCGTCCATCAGATCGGAGATGGAATAGGATGGGTTGATGTTCACCTTTACAGAGAGCCTGCTGGACAATTTCGCATCGATATTGGCCCTGAGCGCATATCTTTTGAAATCGCTTCCCAGCACCACTCCATCCTGGGTGAGATACTCGCCGCTCAATCCATATCTTACCTTGTCACTCCCCCCGTAGGCCGACAGCGTACTTTGAGAGATCGGAGCGGTACGCAACAGTTGTTTGGTCATCACGTTATCCGTCTTGTCGGCCCCGCTAAGAATGGCCAGGGGTATGGGCTGTACCGGGGAGGCCCAGGTGCTGGGGTCTCCCGTCACAGGCGTCCCTGCGTCGAGGTTCTTATTCCGCAAGCTTTCCACAGCGTATTGAGCAAGCTGCTTTGAATTCATTGTTTTAGGGATACGGCTTACGGACTGCAAACCGTAGGAGGTTTCGAAATTGATAATACTGGCCTTCGAAGAGCCTCGTTTCGTATTGATGATCACGACGCCGTTCGCACCACGCGATCCATAGATCGCCGTAGCGGAGGCATCTTTAAGTATGTCGATGGTCTCGATGTCGTTGGGATTCAGTGTTTGAATATTGTCTGTGGGAAACCCGTCCACGACGTAAAGAGGATCCGTTCCCGCCGAGATACTTCCAATACCCCTTATCCTGACCTGCGGGGCCGCACCGGGCTGACCGGACACCGATTTCACCTGTACGCCGGCTACCTTTCCCGACAGCGCCTGGTCGACACGCGTTACGGAGAGGTCGCTGATGTCCTTGCCGGACACGGACCCTACCGAACCGGTAAGGTCTTTTCTTTTCTGTGTGCCGTAACCTACGACCACTACCTGGTTAAGAGTGGAATTGTTTTCTTCGAGAGTCACATCTATAACGGACTTTCCCCCGACTTCCATCTCCCTTGAAATATATCCGACATAGGAAAAGACCAGTGTTGCGTTCGAAGGGGTATTGATAGAATAATTTCCACGACTATCCGTGGTCACACCAATGGAACTGCCTCGTATGAGAACACTGATGCCGGCCAATGGCTCTCCCTGGGCATTGGTCACCTTGCCTGTGACCGGCCCTGCCAGGGAACTGGCAGGCTCCGCCTTGTTCTTAGGCGCATTGCCTTCGCCCTGGCCGGCCTTCTCATTGATCACGATCGTGAGATTGAATATTTTGTAACTGAACGGCTGGTCCTTAAAGCAAAGGCTAAGGGCCTGCTCCAGGGAGACGTCCTTCATCCGCAGCGTGACGGGAACTGATCTTTCCAGTAGTTTCGGTTCGTATAGGAAAGTGTAGCCCGTCTGCTTAGAAATTTTTTTCATCACATTTTCCAGGCTGGCCTTCTCTTCAAAGAGGGTGACCTTTGGGGCGAAGCCCCTTGCACCTGCGAGCAGTCCGCAGAGCAACAGAAACACAGCGATAGGCGCCATCCGCAGGCGAGGAATTCGTCTGCGCTTACCATTGGGGAGGGCCTGATAACTTGCAGTCAATTGCATGGTCTTGAATTGTTTTGGTTAGAAATGGGGATTCTCTCCGGGTGAACGGATATCATTATTATCTGCTCTAACTGCCAGCAGGGGGCGGATAAGCGTTTAGAAGGATCTACTTACGTTGGATAAGAAGACGATGATCGTCCAGGTGCATATTTATTCCTGTATACCGCAGCATAGCGGTCAGTTGTTCCAGGCCCACATTTCTGCTGAATGTACCTGTCAGCCGCTTGTCAGGGGGCGAACCCTCGTACACAATATCCAGGTCGTACCATCGTGCGATCTCACGCAGGATCACCGGTACCGGCGTATTGAAAAAATAAAAATTACCATTTCTCCAGGCCGTCACCTCCTCCATATTCGGCGACCGGTCAAGGCTAAGCGGTCCATTGCCTGTCAGGTTCGCCTGCTCGCCGGGTTTTAAAAGGACGCCGTGAGATGAATTCCCGGCCCTGGTCTTTACAACCCTTACCGCCCCCTGCACCAGCGTGGTCGAGATACGCCCCTCTTCCCTGTATGCATTGAGGTTGAATTGTGTTCCCAGTACTTCCACGGTCATATTCGACGCGGTGACATGAAATGGCCTGGCAACGTTCTTTGCCACTTCAAAATAGCCCTCGCCCGTCAATGCTACCTCCCTTGCCCCGTTGGTAAGGTCCGCCGGGAACCGGATGGAGGAGGCCGCGTTTAGCCAGACCTTTGTCCCATCGGACAATACCACGCAATATTTCCCTCCTTTCGGTGTAGTGATCGTATTGTAGCCTGCTGAAAAAGTCTTTTGCTGGTCCGGGGAATATAGGAGCTCGCCTTCTTTTCCTTTCAGGATGCTGACACGGCCCTGCGTGGCAATCGTACCTATGGCGGCCGTATCGAGCGTGATGGCCGATCCGTCAGCAAGCGTCAGCACAGCCCTGTTATAGCCAGCGTCGGCAGGCGCCCTTGTTGTTGTTTTTGGAGCTACGGCCAGGCCCGCTGCGGTGTGCCCGCTCCGCTGCCATACAAGGTAGCCGCCCGTTATCGTTATCACCACGGCAGCCGCCATGATCCATTTGCGAAATATCATCCGGCGAAGATCTTTCGCCAGCCCGGTAGCCTGGTCCCGCTGCGTAGATTCCTTTAACAAGATCGAAAACCGCTCCTTCCATTCCGTGGAGACACTATCATTGAATGGCAGCGTATCCCAGTACCTGCTCATCTCTTCGGTCAGTTCCTCCTCTCCTTCCATATTCCCGACCCATGCCAGCAACTGCTCA
>Ga0307517_10003353_pt1 | contig 24922 bp, 18 predicted proteins | sample 23_EM_MG_FD_194515 | JGI IMG/M metagenome (GOLD analysis project Ga0307517, IMG submission 194515) | Populus trichocarpa ectomycorrhiza microbial communities from riparian zone in the Pacific Northwest, United States - 23_EM | ecosystem: Host-associated > Plants > Roots > Unclassified | place... | reverse complement strand
TGGTGAGATTCGAACTCGAGACCACTTGGTCATTAAGGCTCTGATACCATGTCAAAGAACCATCTCAACCCAATAGCTTAAGCTGTTAGGTGAGGTCCCAGGATATGATTTATATTATTCTCTAACACTAATTTCCTGAGAGAAAGTTGCATTCTTAGTTTATTGTGCTTCGGTTTGCGAGTGTTCAAAACTGCATACTACTCAACTGCCAAATTACACTTTGATGAATTTTGCTCTTAATTCTGATCACTAATGTTTGCTTGATGATCTAGGTAGAGCAACTACATAAGATATACAAGCTATGTGGTTCACCATCAGATGAATACTGGAAAAAATCAAAGTTGCCAAATGCAACCTTGTTTAAGCCTCGAGAGCCTTACAAAAGATGCATAAGAGAGACATTTAAAGATTTTTCACCATCATCACTTCCCCTCATTGAAACTCTTCTTGCAATTGATCCAGCAGAACGTCAGACAGCCACAGCTGCCCTAAAGAGTGAAGTAAGTTGTGACATTTTCAATTTTTTTTTTCTCTTTTGGATTCTTAAACTTTTGTTAAATCTCTTTGCTTGTGTTATGGTAAGCCTTATTTTCTTTCTGTCAACTTCTGCCAAATCGGTGTCTTCTATGAGGGACTTAGAAAGTGATAGGTGTTTATTGTTCCCTCAATTCTGGATGAAAGAAATTAAACTTGATACTGGATTATGGACTCCGAAATAATCTTATATGTTGTTCTTGTTGCTGATGTAATCCCAGAAGCACCACTGTGTTTGTATGCATCAGTGCTTCTAATTCCAAACTTCAAATGAACTGGAATTTGAAGGGGGGGAAAATAATTAAGTACCAGCCTGCCTGGTTTGCTTACTTATGTGTTTTAAGTAGTCCTGCTACTGAATTTATAGTAATCCAGAAATTAGGTAACCTTAATGGCTCACAGCAGTTGGAAACTGGCAAATTTATTGACTCTTTGTTTTTGATGACTCTGGAAACTTTCAAGTGGATTACTTGTACCTTGAGTACACTCATTTCTTGTGAATTACAACTAAGTAAAATATTTTTGATTTTGCTAGACCTTTAATTTTGTAAATATTTATTTCTTGCTACTTGTGAAGTTATGACAGTGTAGTTTCTTGCTCTCTGATTTGTACTTGGTAATAAAAATTGAATAAGCAGATTAGAATCACTGGGTACAACATCAGAACCACTATCTTATATGCAGCACTTATCTTACCTCAAGTCCGTAAGGGTAAGGAATCAGTTCTTGGAAGTTTTCATCTACTGATTCTGGTCCTCTTAATCTTAATCAATCCTTTTTTTTATTACATCAAATACACTGTTCTTTTTCTGGAAAACCATGTTGATTCCACTGCGACTTCTGCCTCAATGGAAGGAAGCCTGATCTTGGCATATGCCTGACTCTTTGGCTTTGAATTTTTGCATTAAAGTAATGGTGTTTATCCATCCCACAAAAATTTGATACCTCTATTTTTATTTCTTTTGGGACTAAAAACTGGCGTAACCTATAAAAATCAGAGGCATTGCTGATGATGGCTTCAAATTATGTACCAGATTTCTGTGTTGAAAATCATGCTTAATGATCCCCTTCATTGTGTAACTTTTGTTATATGCAGTTCTTCACAACAGAACCTTATGCTTGCGAACCTTCCAGTCTCCCAAAATATCCTCCAAGTAAGGAGATGGATGCTAAAAGACGAGATGATGAAGCTCGAAGGTGCCCTTTAGATATGCATTTGTTATTGTTTTTGTTCAAAGTTTTGGTAAAAATTAACCTGTCTCTCTCTCTCTCCTCCCTCCCCAACATGCACAGCCTTTTATATAGGTTGATGGATGGATAGATAACATGCGCATGTGCACACATGCACACACAACCCTTGAATATTGATATTTTATTTAAACCAGTTATGAAAGGCATATAATTGTATTTTTCTCCCAGTATTTGGTAAAATGATATCTGCAGAAAGTACACAGCTAAAACATCGTTATGATTCAAGGCGAGTTTTTCTTCTATAGGTTTGAGAGACATTGAATGTGAAATCATCTACAAAACTATGAAGTCAAAATAAACTAGAGTTGGTACAAGGGAATAAAAGAAGGAAAATAAATTCTATAAACATTTAGTCTAGGTTTCCAAGGCAACATAAGCTCCACTTTGTTTGTTGTCATTCAGACACGTTCTGTTCTTTTTGTGCTTTCTTCTATATTTACCATTGAAGTTACCTAGAACAAATTTTAACATGATCATTATGCAACCACCATTATACTGTTTCCTCATTTCTTCCATTTTATATCATAGATAGTTCTGTTTATACATTCTGGACTGTGTTTTCCCTTTCATATATGACTACTAACTGTCTGTTTATCTTTTATTTTCTCATCTATAGATAATAGTTTCTGTTTGATTGTGTAGACTAAGAACTGCTAGCAAAGCCCAAGGTGATGCTGCAAAGAAACCACGAACACGTGAACGTCATGCTAGGGGAATGCCTGCATCTGATGCGAATGCAGAGCTCCCGTCCAATATTGATGTATGTTTGATAATTTACTCGCATGATCTATTGTTTTGTTTATGTTTTGGTGCTTTCATTTACAAATTCTTGGACTTACTTGCATACCGTAAGATCATAGTTTCTGTACAAATAAATTGATATAGCAATATGTGATAATACAGTTACTTCTTTTACACCCTGCTCACGGTGTTTGATTTGACCAGAGAACCTTTAACCAATGCCACTTGTGAGTTTTATTTCATTTAAATCTGGAACAGATATTGTTTGATTTTTAAGAGCTTCAGTTTGTTTTTTGCTACTTTTGATGTGTGGCTGAGAGTGTGTTGAGGAGCATACTCCATTAAAGCCACTTTTAATACTCTCTTTGGTTCGGATGGTGTAAGACATTTGAAGGATGGATTGGTCCAATCCTTTCTAATTGGAATGGTTGAAAAATGTGAGAGGATGGAAGGAAGAGATGAATCCGTCCATTCATTAACGAGAGAATTTTCAGTGCACTGATGACTTGAGTTCATTTTTTGCTCACAGCCTTTAACTGACAATCCTGTTGTTTCTACCTAAAACAGAGAAGGCGTCTGATTAACCATGCAAATGCGAAAAGCAAGAGTGAAAAGTTCCCCCCGCCACATCAGGATGGAGCACTTGGGTATCCTTTAGGATCTTCACACCACATTGATCCTGCGCTCGTTCCTCCTGATGTCCCATTCAGCACCACCTCATTTACTTACTTGAAGGAGTCAATACAAACTTGGTCTGGCCCATTGGTCGATCCTGCTGGTGTTGGTGCTCCGAGGCGAAAGAAGAAGAATGCAGGTGACACACGAGAATTGTCAAAACTGCCAACTGGAAAAAATAAAAGCAGAGATACTCAGTTAAAAGGAAAGAAGAGCATGGCTTGAAAACTTCAGTGCATCTATGGAATACCAGATCTGTGAAACTGGTGATTTTCCATACAAAAGGCGTTACTGCAATCTGTGTACTGAAACAACAGGCTTCTTCACACGTAGAAGAATATATTTATTCAGTTAAAAATGCATTGAGGGGTGAAATCAAAACTTCTACACTATTTTTCTCTTGTAGATTTCTTCATTCCATGTTAGAAAATTTTCTGCTTTATTTCGGGGATGGTGAGAAACTTCCATTGATACGCATATTTTTCTTAGTCTTTCCAAGTTTCATGTGTTGAAGACTAAGTTCTGTTCAGATTAGTAAAAGAAACTAATAAATTCTTAAAGAGTTCCAGGTAGCCCCAAGTTCTTTATTCCTGTTTTTTTATCACAGCAATTTTGCTCGAATGATTCCCATGCATGATTTCATAGCATTGTATAGTGAACATTTTGGTGTCATTATCTTCTTCCTTTTCTCTTTCTGGAATGGAGGCGAAATCAATATTATTAAACTTGGTCTCGCATGATCAACCTGATGATCTAATCAAATTGGCTGGTTAAAAGCATAGCTTTTAAACCCACCTGGATAGTCGACCTAGCCCAAGGCCATGGTCATCCCGAGTCGACTCTAATTTTTTATTTTTTTTATAAAACAAAATGATATTGTTTTTGTTAAAAAAAAGTTAACAAGTTATAACTAGGTTTTTTACCATGGTTTGCCGGGTCATCCGAGTTTTTACTTTTCTTTATTTTTTCTTAAACTCAGCTTGGTTTTGACCGGATTTCGAGTCAGCCTGTCGGGTCAGGTTTTAAAGTTATGGTTAAAATACAATCCGATCGACCGGTAAAAAAATATGAGAATAAAATTAAAAAAAATATATATATGAAATTAACAGGAAAAAGCCTTTCGATCAGATTTTTATCTAGTTAGAACTTAAAATTAAATTATATAGAAGTTGTTCTGATATAATTCATTCAACTTGACTTATATAAAAATAAATTAGATGAATGTTGAAAAAACATAATAATAAAATTAAAAAAATGTTGAAAAAAAAAACAGTGAAGCTCTATAAACTTTACCAAGTTTTTTAATTGTACTAAGTAAATAAATAATCAACGATGACAAAAAAAAACCGTGATATAAATAGAAAATCACATAACACATAAGTAAGAAACCGTTAAATTCAACAAATACAACCATCGACGTATAAATGACTTGTGTAGGTTTGAATAAATGAAAAACTAAATAACTATCTAATCACTTGCTTAGAAGTATAGTAAAAGTTGTATTTTAAAGCATTTTTTATTTAAAAATATATAAAAATAATGTTTTTTATTTTTTAAAATTTATTTTTGATATTAACACATTAAAACGATCTAAAAACACCAAAAAATATTAATTTAAAGCAAATTATTTTTTCAAGAAATAACAAAACATTGGTTCAACCGCAACGCTAAATAAATATTGAAAATACCATAACCGATAAAAGTCAAAACAGTGAAAGGAAGCTATAAACCATCATAGTTGTCAAACCTAATTCAATAACTGAGCTAAAAATTCTTGGTTTACTAGGTTATTAGATCAACTAATGAGTCATTGAGTTAACCTACATTGATTATTTTTATTAAAATAATATTGTTTTATTATTTTATTTTTATAAAAATTCATTGAAATTAACTTGATCGAGTTTAATCTTATCAATTAAATCACTATAATATTAACTAGATCAACAGTGGCCAAATCAAATTTTAGATTACGAGTCATCCGTGTCAACCTACCGCTTCAAGTCATGGCTACACCATGCCCACTACTAATGCTAAAAAAAAAAGGTTATAAACCTTGAAGACTCATGAGAAGACTTCAAATCCATTAGAAAACGCGGTGTAAACTATGTTTTTTTAAATTTTAAATTTTTGTATGTTTTTAGATTGTTTTGATGTGCTGATCTCAAAAATAATTTTTAAAAATAAAAAATATATTATTCTGATGCATTTCTAAGCTGTTAAACAAAGTTATAATCTTCATCTTATCATATTTTCTTGCAAATTACAATGAACATTTTATAATTCAGGTTGCATGATTGCATCTTCCTCCAACAATCATATTTTGAGTGTGCTTGTTATTTTTACATTTAAAATTTTTGATTTTATTTATTTTAAATTAATATTTTTTATAATTTTAAATTGTTTTGATATACTAATGATAAAAAAAAATAAAAAAAATTATTTTAATATATTTTTAAATAAAAAATATTTTAAAAAACAATATAATCTTAAACACTATTTTTATCCGAGAATCCGATGGCTTCTTAGTTGAATTTAACAAGATACAAGATCACCTGTTCATTGTCAAGCCAAACCTTCCAACTATAATAATTGTTCTTGAATAAAAACGAATTCAATTTAATTCATTGCTAAATGTGAAATTCACAAGCAAATTGTAAAATCTAACATGAAATTCCCAACAAGAATAAAGTCAATTTCAACTAATATTAAACAAAAAAAAAATTGACGTGTTCTCAAAGAAAAGAAAAAGCTTCCTCATCAAGTTATTCATGAAAAAGAACAAATAGTACTTACTATAATTTAAAAACCATAAAAAAAATAAAGTTTTTTTTTTTTTTTGATAAAAACCACTTAACCTTAAGAGAAGGTTATGAACCTCAAAGAACAAGAGGACTTCAATAAACCCCCCTACATAAGTTCTCCACTGAAAAACAAAAAAAAAAAAACACCCCCCACTTTCTCTCTCTATCTGATACAGACAAGAGTCATCGAACACCTTGTGCTCTTAGCAGCAAACAAACCCTTTGAATCTTCTTTTGTACTCCTCTCTCTAGGATTCAACAAAACTTGATAAAACGAGAAGGCCCTTTCGAACTCTGTTGTGAATTATTCAATGGAAGAGAGTAATAGCAATAACCACATAGCAAACAATGTGGCTCGAGCAATTGCTGCTGCTCTTGACTGGAACTCTACTCCTGATGCTCGCAAAGCTGCTGTGTCTTTCCTTGAATCCGTAAACACACAGACACCCCTCTCTTTCTTATTGTTGTTAATAAAAATCCAAACTTTTGAATTTTTGGAGGGATTTTCAGTGGTTAAAAGTGGTAAAGTTTCCAGTTTTTTTGGTAATTGTTAGCATATTTGGTTGAGTTTCAGGTTTTTTTATTTAAGGGTTAGTTAGTTGATGATGGGTTATTAGAGTTTTTTTTTGTAGCTTCTGTGTTATTGAAATTAGTGGGAATTAAATAAATGGTGCTAAAATTCGTGTTGGTTGGGTTTGATGAGGTGCTTGATTTTGAATTTCTCATGAGAGTTTTTCGTATTTTGATCGAGTCTTGAGTTTTCTGCTGAAGGGTATCACTGATTGGCCTATGAGTATGTAATGTTTTGGGATTTAACCTCTGAATATCTTAAAAGGAGATAAAATCTTGCAAGTTTTAATCAAAATTGTTCAGGAACCTGCTTTTACTACTATTAGCAGGGGATAGATTGCATCTCCTCGTATATAGTGCCATGCCTACGTGAGGTCATTTATGTGCTCTTTGATATCTGCAGATCAAAGCAGGAGATGTACGAATTTTGGCCAGCTCATCATTCGTTCTTGTCAAAAAGGACTGGTCTTCTGAAATTCGGTTGCATGCTTTCAAAATGCTGCAGGTTTAAAATCATAAACCATTGCTCTTTCCTTTATGGCAGAGATGTTTTGATCCTATTTGTTGATGTGGTCCTTTGATCAGGGACGGATTTCATGTTTTAAATGGGGGGGATTCGAATGCTCCCCTTGCTTGATTTTGAAAAGAATCTTTAGTGAGAACCATCTCCATGTCATGAAAGGACAGTCTTAGTTCCCTCAAATGCACAGAAACAAGCCCGTCCAACTTTTCAATGAGTCAGATTTTTAGGGAACTGACACTTTTGTCTCTACATAAACAATGTTGATGTGGTGTAAGTGGATAGATTCTGTTTACTGCTTTAAGGAAACATTCTTTGAGGCAATAAAAATTTCGTGAAGTGATTGAGTTGGCCACCAGAATACTTTTAGTGAATTTCACAATGATGTGGATATCTTGAGCTTCTGAAATTTTTCCTTTTTTGTATGTGGAAGCAACTAATATAGCAATTGCTTAATAAGTTATTAGTATGTTAGCCTCAGGCTTGGGATACTTACGGGGAAAGACAATGAAGCACTAATAAATTCATGGCTCACTTTGTATAGGTTGCACAATGCAGGGTTTACATTTCATTCGTATTTCCTCGTCAATAAATTTTTTTTCGAGTAAATGCACATCAGGTCCACACAGAGGTGCAAAAGTTTTACATCCTTCTGAACCACATAAGATAAAAAATTCTTATGGGCATTCTGATTACCAGTAGATTCTGCATGAATTGAATTTTTTTATGTAGCTCAACTGTGCCTCAAGGGGTCTTCAAGCTCTACTTTATTGATTCATCTGCTACTAGTGTTTAGTTTGATGATAATCAAATGGTTTATGGATTTTACAGCATTTGGTACGGTTGCGATGGGAGGAATTGAGCCCAACAGAACGCAGGAACTTTGCGAATGCTGCTGTTGAGTTGATGGCTGAAATTGCAAATTCCTGTGAAGAATGGGTGCTGAAAAGTCAGACAGCTGCCCTTGTTGCTGAGGTCGTTAATGACATTGCTCCTGGATTTTAAGTTCTTTTGGTTTTTGTTACTAATTATTTTTCTCTTCTACAGATTGTCAGAAGAGAAGGCTTAGAACTGTGGAAAGAACTGCTTCCATCTCTGGTTTCCCTATCTAGTCAGGGCCCCATACAAGTACATTTTATTTTTTATGTGCTTGCAGCCATTGTTTTGCCTTTTATATTCCATATTGAAGTGTGCATTGTGTGGTTCTCTTACTTTCTTGTTCCTACTAGGCTGAGTTGGTTTCGATGACACTGAGGTGGCTTCCTGAAGATATTACAGTTCACAATGAAGATTTAGAAGGTTTGTTCCAAACTTCCCTTGCATGCATTCTCTGCATTCTTTAGAGCCTCAAAGGATCTTTATTGTGTTTATTAACATTTAGAACCTATAAACTATGATTTCTTATGGGTCGTTCCCTAGGTTGATGGATTTTCTTCCATGTTACACATTTAAATTTTGTTCTGGCCTTTGAATATGTTACACCTCAAGGTCAAACTTTCTGGTATTCTCTTGCTGCTGCTTAACTCTCTTTTCTTGGTTCTGTATGTATTTTCAGGTGATCGGCGTAGGTTATTGTTGCGAGGGCTTACTCAGTCATTGCCTGAAATGCTGCCACTACTATACACCGTATGCCTCAGACCTTAAATACACATATTTTACCCTTTTTTACTTTCTGTGTTATTTATGCGCCTTTAATTTTTTACATAGTTACTTGAGAGACATTTTGGAGCTGCATTGAGCGAAGCAGGGAGGCAGCAACTGGACATCGCAAAACAGCATGCAGCAACAGTAACAGCGACTTTGAATGCTGTCAACGCTTATGCTGAGTGGGCGCCTTTGCAGGATCTAGCCAAATATGGCATAATTTATGGGTATGTCTACTTGGAGGCTGCATTGAAATCATTTGTAGGATTCATTTCTCACTTCCTGATCCCCTTTCTTTCTGCCCAGCTGTGGTGTCATGCTGTCTTCTCCTGACTTTCGTCTTCATGCCTGTGAATTTTTCAAACTCGTCTCACAAAGGTATCCCATATGGTTTGCTTAATGTCTTCTATAGTTTCTTTCTGTTTCTACCTCATGAAGGACATTCTCAAGATTTGTGAACTATGAATTGAGATTTGCAGGAAGAGACCTGCCGATGCCTCTGCTTCTGAATTTGATTCTGCAATGCGTAATATCTTTCAGATCATGATGAATGTCTCAAGAGATATTTTGTACAAAACTGTCTCAAGTGCTGGAGTTATGGATGAGAGTGAATTTGAGTTTGCAGAATATATATGCGAGAGTATGGTGTCTTTGGGTTCTTTTAACTTTCAATGCATTTCTGGTGACAACACTATACTCTCTCTTTATTTACAGCAGGTAATAGCACTTCCATCTTAGCATGAGAAAATTTATTTCCATCTATGAAATAAATTTGTTTATTAGAATCATTTTGCAATCTATTTCTTTGATATTGTTTCAGATGCTGGGCTTTTTTCAACATTTTAAGCTAGCTCTTCATTATCAATCCCTGCTATTTTGGCTGGTAGGTTGAAGCAGTTTGCAAGTTATATGTTTCCAAAGTCTACTTAGCACATAGGTACTATTAAATCTCTTTACTGTTTATTTGTGTTTATAGGTGCTAATGAGAGATTTAATGTCAAAGCCGAAAGTTACTGCATATTCAGCAGACGGGTCTGCTTTTAACAGTGCAGGCTCTAGTTCTGGACAGGTTGATGATGAAAAAAGGAGGACTTTAAGCCTTGTGGATGATGATATTTGTGTTGTAATTCTGGATATCTCTTTCCAGCGCTTGCTTAAGAAAGAAAAGGTTTTCTCTGGGAATTCCTTTTCTCCTGGAACATTGGAGTTGTGGAGTGATGATTTTGAAGGCAAGGGTGACTTTGGCCAATATCGTTCCAAGCTGGTAAAACCTACAGAGATATGAACTCTAGTGAAAACCATTCTTACATTTAGCTTCTCTTTGGGGTTATTAATTTTTACCTTTCATATTTTCTAGCGGTAAATAAATTGTTGAACCCCCCCCCCCTCCCCCTCTCCTATGTATTATGATATGTTCTCCTGTTATTGCTTTTACATTTTCCTATTCTCCTTCATTTTATTTATCTCTCTCTGTTTTTTTTAACTGATGCGTGAACTCTTAATGCAGACCGAGCTGATGAGACTTGTTGCTTCTTTTAAGCCCCTAATAGCTGGTGCTAAAATCTCTGAAAGAATTCTTTCAATCATTAAGAGCATTCCAAATTCTCAAATACCTGTTCAGGTGCGAGACTTTTTTTTTTCAGATTATCATTCATGCTTAATAGCTGGTACTAAAATCTCTAAAGTGATGTTTCTATTGATACACATGCATCTTTTTGAAATATCAGGACTTAGCTGTGATGGAAAGCATGCAAGTGGCTTTAGAAAATGTTGTCAATGCAGTTTTTGATGGATCAAATGGCTATGCGGCGGTCAGTTCGGAAGTTCACCTAGCGTTGTGTAGAGTTTTTGAAGATTTACTTCAGCAACTCCTTTCTTTGAAATGGACGGAGCCAACTCTTGTGGAAATCCTAGGGCACTATTTAGACGCGCTGGGTCCATTTTTGAAGTATTTCCCAGATGCGGTTGGTGGTGTCATTAATAAATTATTCGAGCTTCTAATGTCAATCCCATTTGTTGTTAAGGTTGTCTTGTAACGCTAATCTTGATTTTTAAATGTCATTACTTTTTAAGGGAGCCAATTTGAGCTTCTAATGTCAATTCCATTAGCTGTTAAGGTTGTCTTGTAACACTAATCTTGATTCTTAAATGTCATTATTTTTTAAGGGAGCCAAATTGACCTGCTGCTTTTATTCACTTGGCAGGATCCTTCAGTAAGCAGTGCACGCCATGCAAGGTTACAGATTTGTACGTCATTTATTCGAATAGCCAAATCTGCTGACAAAAGTGTTCTACCTCATATGAAAGTAACTATTTTTGTCCTTTTTCTTCTTGTTGAAAAATTACAGCATCCACTACTACTGGTTATCTTCTAACTCAGATATCTTCAATAGAAAGATCTAATGTCCTTTACCTTCTTCAATTTTAATGCACGTACAAGTGTAGTTGTGGACTCAATCCAGAGAGATTAAAGAGTATAGAACTTCATCCATGCATTTCTGACCAAAACTGTAGCTTATGTGGAGGCCCTTGTTTTGCAATTTGAATGATAGTTTGTAAGGGATTGATTTTCTTCTTCTCTATGATAAATTTTCATAGAAGACTGTCATCAATGTGCCAGAGAACACTAGCACAACCAAATTTTGGAGGCCAAACGCATGCCTAGATTGAGAGAGCCTGAGAATTCAGGAAGTTCTTGTATTTATTTTATCATGCTGTTTTTATTGTAGGGAATAGCTGATACCATGGCATATATGCAAAGAGAGGGCTCTCTGCTTCGTGGTGAACATAATCTGCTAGGTGAAGCATTTCTTGTTATGGCTTCAGCTGCCGGGTAATTCCTTGCTTACAATGGTCTGACCCCTTTGTTTTTTAACTACTTGAAGTAAGATGTTTTGCTTATTGTTAAAAAGTTTCTTAAATGGATGCAGGACTCAACAACAGCAAGAAGTTTTGGCCTGGTTGCTTGAACCTTTGAGCCAACAGTGGACACAGCTAGAGTGGCAAAATAATTATTTGTCTGAGCCACTAGGTCTGATCCGTTTGTGCTCTGAGACAGCATTCATGTGGTCAATTTTCCACACTGTGACATTCTTTGAGAAGGCACTTAAGAGGAGTGGAATCAGAAAAGGCAGTCTGAATTTGCAAAGCATCTCAACAGCAAGTACTATACATCCAATGGCTTCTCATCTGTCCTGGATGCTGCCACCCCTCTTGAAAGTATGTTGTTGCTATTAAGAACCAACGTTATTATTTTTTCTTTCTTTATCCAGGAATAGTTTTTGAAGGGAAATTGGTATTGAAAATATGTTCTTGCTGTCTTGCAGCTTCTTCGTGCTGTGCACTCACTTTGGTCTGCATCCATATCTCAAATGTTACCTGGAGATATCAAAGCTGCCATGACCATGGGCAATGCTGAACGATATAGTCTCCTTGGGGAAGGAAACCCCAAATTGTCCAAAGGTTCCTTAACCTTCATAGATGGATCTCATATTGATACAAGTAGGGAAGGACACACTGAAACAAATGAAGCTGATATACGGAATTGGTTGAAAGGTATCAGAGATAGTGGGTAAGTACAAGTGCTTTGGAGGTTGTTTCTGACTTTGCAACCGAATTTTATGGTGAATATATATCAGTTATTTTCTGCATTTCTTTTTCCTTGGGGCTCATATGGTTAGTAAAGTCAAGGTACTCAAGTTCAGCCTTCAATTATTCCTTTATCAGTGTTATTTGTACTTTTCATGATGAATGACATCTGAATATCCTTTGTGCATGTCAGGGAGGATAAATTAGATGAAATTTCTTATTTTTATTTCCTATCAATTCATTGCAGAAGAGATGTGCTATTTATTTAGTTTCTATCTCTAAACATATGTAATTGCCTAGTCAGAAGCTCTTAATGTGTGAAAACCTCTGAGGGTAGAATGCCTAATGTAGAATTAATAATCTGTTAATATTTAATGACTTGTTATGTTTGGTTATCCTTTTGAACTTGCTCCTCTCTGCTTGCATGCATGTGTGTTGCATGCACATGATGCTCATTAGCCCATGCAACCACTATGATAATACCAATTATAGACTAAAATGACTAAACATATTTTTAATATGATATGCTAAGTTCACGCATTCAGTGAGAAATGACGAGTTATTTTTGCACAAGTAAATGGTAGACTACATACTATCTATTTTTCTTGCTCATGTGATTCTTTCCTGACAGGTCTGTTGCTAATACATCTTCCATGTTTCCAGATACAATGTATTGGGCCTATCGATGACCATTGGTGATCCATTTTTTAAATGTTTGGATGTTCATTCTGTTGGTGTGGCACTACTGGAAAACATACAGTCAATGGAGTTCAGACATACAAGGCAGCTTGTCCATTCAGCTTTGATACCTTTGGTTAAACATTGTCCTATGGAAATGTGGGAGGTCTGGCTGGAAAAGCTCTTGCATCCATTATTTATCCATGTACAGCAAGCTCTTACCTTTTCTTGGTCCAGTCTCCTGCATGAGGGTAAAGCAAAGGTCCCAGATGTCCTTGGCATCCTTGCTGAGGCAGACTTGAAAGCAGAAGTAATGGAAGAGAAACTGCTTCGAGACCTAACTCGTGAGATGTGCGTTCTTCTCTCTACAATAGCTTCGCCCGGACTAAATACCGGGCTTCCTACTTTAGAACAATCTGGCCATGCTATCCGTGTGGATGCATCTTCTTTGAAGGAATTGGACGCATTTGCATCAAATTCTATGGTTGGGTATGTGTGCATAATAATAGCCTTTTTCTGTTGATTTTTTGAAATGCTCTTCGTTGTATTTTTATTTTCTTTCCCCAGGCCCTGCTTATACCCGAGAATTTAATTCTTTTACAGTTTTCTTTTGAAGCACAATGGTTTGGCTGTTCCAGCATTACAGATTTGTTTAGAAGCTTTCACATGGACAGATGGTGAAGCAGTATCAAAAGTTTTGTCCTTTTGTGCTAGTGTGATTCTTCTAGCAATCTCAGCTAATAATGTTCAACTCAGAGAGTTTGTTTCTAAAGATCTGTTCTCTGCAATTATCAAAGGTTTGGCGCTCGAGTCAAATGCATTTATCAGTGCTGATCTAGTTGGTTTCTGTCGAGAAATATTCATGCATCTCTGTGATAGAGATCCAGCTCCAAGGCAGGCAAGTTTTCATGCCCCGTGTTATTTAGGGTTAAAATACTCACTAGTTTTATCCTACTATCTGCTGAATATTTTTAACTGAACGATGCACTTCCTTGTCTCCTCAGGTTCTGCTTTCTCTCCCTTGTATTAAACCCCAGGATTTGGTTGCCTTTGAAGAAGCTTTGACCAAGACAGCTAGCCCTAAGGAACAAAAGCAACATATGAAGAGCTTGCTTTTATTAGCTACTGGAAACATGCTAAAAGCGCTAGCTGCTCAGAAGAGTGTAAACATTATCACAAATGTTACAAGTGAGCTCTGACAATTTTTGGATTCTAAATTCTTCTTTCACTCCTGGCACGAGATCATTGCCTCCCATGTTAATCTGTTGTGTTTATGTTGTGGAATTTGCATTCATGGAAACTATTTCTCATCTCCAGCTCGAGCTTTGAGCAACAATTATAATTTGCATGCTTGGTGCATTTTGTTGTCACTGTAGATTCAGCTATTGATGCACATGGTCAAAATATATTTGCTTACTGGTCTATTTTCTCCATATTTTCAGTGAGGCCTCGCAGCTCGGTAAATGCTCCAGAAACCAGAATTGATGAGGGGGATACTATAGGATTGGCAGCCATTTTGTGAGGATTCTAATGTTTGTTGCAGAGTTGATGTACAGTCTACAGCCAGAAGTTTGACAGGAACAAAAGAAGCGAGACCCTTAACATATACTAGGGTAGAAGACTGGAAGGCAGCTTTTATTTTGGCCTATTCCATAAATATCGGGGCACCTCCAGAAGCTGAATAGAAATTTGAAGAGTTTGACATTCCATGGCATATCTCCACGAGCTGATGGAGGTGCCCTAAAATCATATGGAGGGACGAGGTTTCTTCTGTGTTTTTCTTGCTATGGAAAATTGTCTCAAGTTGATAACTTGTAGATATATTCCGATGAAAAAACAAAAAAACCACACTTTGCTCACCTGTATTTTTGCTTTCTTGAGCAAAACAATGATATCTTTAAATTCAGTTGCCGTTCACAATCTCCTCTTTTTTCCTTTTTTTTTCTTTTTCATTTTAACAAAATTGCCAAGCATTGGGCTATTTGGTGCTTTTATATTTATGGCCCCTTGAGGTTGTGGGATCAACGGAAAGTTCTAGCAGGCAGCCCTTGCAAGTAGATCTACATCTACTAAGCTGAACTTGATCCTGATATGGTTGATGGTGCTTGCTGCCACTGCCATTGCACTAATGAAATGAATTGGTTTTGACATGGTTTCGGTGGATTTTTTGGGGGGTTTCGGCTTGGCCTCGTAGAAACATATTAGGATTAAAGACATTACTGTGCCAAGTCGCATGTTTCTAGCTGGAACTCAGGTTGATGCTAGGGGCATTCGGGAACTGACATGAAGCAACCAAAGACTGCCGCCTCTCTCTTATGCGCATACATGATCAAATCAAATTGGACTCTTTGACTGAAGGTATTAATTAGCCTTGAATGGTAGCTTTGAATGTTAGGTCAACCGTGAAAAATGTTTGATTCAAATATCGGGTTGAAGAGTAGCATTGGTAAAAAGGGTGAAATGGTAGGCCAGATGCTTCCAGCCTAAGCAAAGTATCCCTATTCCTAGAGTATAAAATCTAATCCTCTTTAAGAGCTATACCAATGTCTGTGTAGTTAGCCAAGTAGCAGGGCATTCGAGTTTCTTGCAAACCTTGTCTAGTATAATCTTCAGCGGTGGTGATAGGATCATCGTGGTGTTAGCAGCTAGATTTTGTTAGAGAGCTAGGAGGAAGCAATGGGACCAGGAGGACCCGGAGGTGGAGGAGGTGGAGGAGGTGGAGGAGGACGAGGAGGACCCGGAGGTGGAGGAGGACGAGGTGGAGGAGGACCCGGAGGTGGAGGAGGATGGGGTCCGGGACCAGGAGGACCTGGTTTTTTCGGTGGCTTTTGTGACATCATAGGTTCTTGGTATGCTATAAAACTTTGTTTCTGTCACAATTAACTTCGTGACTGAAATTGCAAGATTTACAAGCTGTTAAGCTGATTTTTTTTTGTTGCTTTTCACCATTTTTTCCTTAAACCTCTCCAGAATTTAGCAGTTAATCGTTCTCCTTTTGTTTAAAAAACCCTGCCAAAAATATCCCATTTCTAGCACTCGTTTTTCTTTTTTTTCCAAGAAATTCTGGACTGTTTTAAGCCCTAAACGGCTGGTTTTTAAATTCTTCTTTCCCCCCTCCCTGTAGCATTATGGTAAAACAGTATTGTAGTATCCTAATAGTTTTATGCAGAAAACTTATTTAGCATTATCTTGAGAATTAAACCTTGTTTTGCTGTTCTCTAATATTTGATTGCTGTGTGCTTGGCAGCTTGAGCTGCCTGTGCTGTTGCTGGCTAATACGAGACTGCTTTGGGGGTCCACGTGGACCACCTGGACGATGATTAGCTGCAACAAATGTTTCCATCTCATGTTTCACGTTCTTCTTTTAGGGTTTCCTATCCCATGCTCGAATCCTTTAGTATAGGGATCTACCCTCTGTTATGGGGCTTCTATCCTATTCTCCAGCCCTTTTTCTACAGGAAATCCTTCTATTTTTATCTTTGTTTGCATGTATTTCATCCATGTCTTGTACTACAGACGTGCAATGATATCTATTTCTTCATAATCTTTTGTTTTTAGTAATCAAGAATTGCATTAAAAAATAGCTATTTAGGTAATGGCAAAAAAACTGGATCCATCACTGTCGGTAATGTATCAAAAAAATTGCATTAACTGGTATTTGATAGAGTTCTGTAACATTTATCGCCATGTCACCATCACCGATAAATAATCCGTCGGTGATTATCGTTGAAAATACAGACGGATGTATTCTGTTAGAAATATTCTCGCGGGATTATTTTTTTTTACCGCGCGTCGCCGTCTATAATACTGTCGGTGTTTCGTCGGTGGTTGGTTTTTTTTATTTCCGATAGAATTAGTGACAGAATAGGGAATTACCGACGATTAGGATCCCGACGGACGGATTCCGTCGGTGAGACCGTCGGCAATAATTTTATCGACAGATGTTATGCCTTACACTGACAGAATTAATCCGACAATTACTGTTAAATGATGTAGTGGGAATTTGATTAAAAAAAAGATGAACCAAAGAAAAAACACAAGTAAAAAAATAATGAAATCGACTTCTAGAATAGTTCAGCCAGCCTAAACAACCCAACAATAAAAGTCATTCATCCAAAAGCCGAAGAAAACATCCAGCCGGAGAAAACATGCATAAATAAAAGTCATTCATCCAAAAGCCAAACCCACAAGAAATGATCGCCTAAATTACACAATTGTTAACATGCTACTGTTAGATCAAAAATGAATACCATTGCGATTCTAACTAGATCTGTATATTGTTGAAAGTTGTGTTGTTAGAGCACATCTGAAGCAATTGAGCTGGCATGAAACACTGGCAACGTTTCTAACGTTTCATCCTTCATGTCAAAAGACTAAAAAAGAAAAAATCTTTATGTTTTCATCGATCTATCAACCATAGGGTGTTTCTCTATGATATTGATAAGAAGAGAATTGAGGGGGGGGAAATGTTAGTAAGGGACTTGAATTTTTATGTTAATAAGTTGGAAAATGTATTCTTATTAGTCTCCTGACTTTTAGATGTATTTTCGTCTTCCTCGGAAGATGAACAAACAAAAAAAACCACAGTCTGCTCACCTGTATTTAATTTTGCGTTCTTGAGCAAATCTATGATCTTTAAATTCAGTTGCCGTTCACAATCTCCTTTTCTTAAAAAAATAAAAAATAAAATTGCAGGCGTATAGCTATTTGGTGCTTTTATATTTATGCCACAGCTTGATGTTGTGGGATCAACGGATAAGTTCTTGTCGGCAGCCCATGCAAGTAGATCTACATCCACCAAGCTGAACCTTTTGTTTTTTAGTTACCAAGCTGAACTTGATCCTGGTACAGGTGGTGGTGCTTGCCGCCACTGCCACCGTCATTGCACTAATGTAATGAATACATATTGGTTTTGACATGGTTTCAGAGGATTTTTTGGGGATTTGGCTCGGCCTTGTAGTGACATGGAGCAACCAAAGACTGCCACCTCTCTCTTATGATCAAATCAAATTGGACTTTTTGACTGAAGATAGTAGTTAGCCTTGAATGGTAGCTTAGAATGTCAGGTCAACCGTGAAAATTTGATCCAAATATCAGGTTGAAGGGTAGCATTTGTGAAAAATGTGAAATGGTAGACAGATGCTTCCAGCCTAAGCAAAGTATACAAATTCCTATAAGTACAAAATCCAATCCTCTTTAACAGCTTTACCAATGTCTTTGTAGTTAGCCAAGTAGCAGGGCATTCGAGTTTCTTGCAAACCTTGTCTAGTATAATCTTCAGCGGTGGTGATAGGATCATCGTGGTGTTAGCTGCTAGATTTTGTTAGAGAGCTAGGAGGAAGCAATGGGACCAGGAGGACCCGGAGGTGGAGGAGGACCCGGAGGTGGAGGAGGACCAGGAGGTGGAGGAGGATGGGGTCCGGGAGGTGGAGGAGGACCCGGAGGTGGATGGGGTCCGGGAGGTGGAGGAGGACCCGGAGGAGGATGGGGTCCGGGACCAGGAGGACCAGGAGGATGGGGTCCGGGACAAGGATGGGGTCCGGGACTTGGAGGACCTGGTTTTTTCGGTGGCGGAGGACCTGGTTTTTTCGGTGGCTTCTGTGACATCATAGGTTCTTGGTATGCTATAAGACTTTGTTTCTGTCATAATTAACTTCGTGACTGAAATTGCAAGATTTACAATAGCTGTTAAGCTGATTTTATTTTTTTTGCTTTTCACCATTTTTTCCTTGAACCTCCCCAGAATTTAGCAGTTAATCGTTCTCCTTTCGTTTAAAAAACCCTGCCAAAAATATCCCATTTCTAGCACTCATATTTCTTTTTTTTTTCTCCAAGAAATTCTAGACTGTTTTAAGCCCTAAACGGCTGGTTTTAAATTCTTCTTTCCCCCCTCTCCCTGTAGCATCATGTTAAAACAGTATTGTAGCATCCTAATAGTTTTATGCAGAAAACTTATTTAGCATTATCTTGAGAATTAAACCTTGTTTTGCTCTTCTCTAATATTTGATTGCTGTGTGCTTGGCAGCTTGAGCTGCCTGTGCTGTTGCTGGCTAATACGAGACTGCTTTGGGGGTGGTCCATTTGGCCCGCCTGGACCTCCTGGACCATTTGGACGATGATTAGCTTCAACAAATGTTTCCATCTTATGTTTCATGTTCTTGTAATAGCTAGGGTTTCCTATCCTATTATCGAATCCTTTAATATAGGGATCTACCCTCTGTTATGGGGTTTCTATCCTATTCTCCAGCCCTTTTTCTACAGGAAATTCTTCTATATTTATCTTTGTTTTCATGCATTTCATCTATGTCTTGTACTCTACAGACGCGCGCAGTGATATCTATTTCTTCATAAAATTGTGAGCTTTCCATATTGTTGAAAGTGGTGTTGTTAGAGCACATCTGTAGCAATTGAGTTGGCATGAAACACTTCCAATGTTTCTACGTTTCATCCTTCTGATCAAAAGACTAAAAGAAAAAACACAAATCTTCATGTTTTCATCGATCTGTATATATATATATCAACCACACGGTGTTTCTCTATTCTATTGACGAGAAGAGAATTGAGGATAAAAAATGATAATATGGGACTTGGATTTTTATGTTAAAAAGTAGGAAAATGTGTTCTTGTTAGTCTCCTGACTTGAGAAAACCTAGGTATTTCGATGAAACTCTTCTTTTTCTAACATGAACGAGGAAGAAAACATAATTAATTAAGAAAACATATATACACACAAGGAGAAATGAGATTTTCTTTGATAATATTCCAGAAATCTACTATGTTAATATTCAAAAAATCTGCTATGTTTAGGAATGAAAATCTTGAGTGTGAGGATAAAGGATGATTAAAACTTCACTTCCATATTTTCTTTTCTAGAATTCACAAAATTATTGGTTAATTGACAAAAGATTTAATATTTACAAAATAAATTTTTTTAGTGGGATTTAAGGAACCATGATAATAAAATCAGTTATTTATTTTATAAAAAAATACAATAAATAAAAAAATGAGTTTTCTATTTAAGAAAAAAAATGTTTGTTCTTATTTATGTATGATAAATGCTCTGAAAATAAGAATTTGAATACTATAAAGAATATAAAAGGTGTGAACCCTTTACTAGATGTTTTAGAGGATATTTATAGCCCCTGAATTTTATTATTTTATTGAAGAGGTGAAGAGTTATTTTCTCTTGAAAACATAGATAAAAAAAAACATATCTTACACAACATTAATATTGATAAAAATAACTCTTAAATCAATATTAATATTGATGGGAATACAAAGGACATGTAAAAGATTTTTATAAATTATTTTGTACACAATATTAATGTTGATGGTAATAACCTTTAAGGAAAACAGAGCCGAAGAAAAGAACAACCAGAGGGAAAACAAACGAAAAGAGGAACAGAGAGGGCATCGTCCAATACACCATCATCTTCGGCTTCGTTCCCGGTTACACAGGTAAGCTTCCGTTTTCCATCCCTTTAGAAATATAATTACCCTGTGCAAAGCATGCGTGAATAATTCACGCAAGCATGCAGTGACCAGCCGAGTCACTGATTTGTACCAGTGACCAGGATGGGCCAGCTGGGTCTAGCTCATCTAGTATAGGCTGGGTCAGATCCAATTAAAAAAAAAACAAAGAATAGGCTGGCCTCAGGCCCATCTGACCCAATCTGTTTTGGATCAAGGATGTGTTTGGCAAAACACACCCCGTCAATCCTTTTTATTTTATTTCTTTTTGTTTTGATATTTGGTCAAAGTAGCCCATTTGTGTAGAGGTGATTATTTTCGGTTCGATTTTTATAAAAAAAAAAGTAATTAAACAAAAATTATTATTTTTTAAAAATCGAAACTGGGTCAAACCGGCCGGTTTCGGTTCGGTTTTTTAGGGCAAAAACCGGTTCAAACCGTTTTGACTCGGTTTTTTCCGATTTTGGCTTGGTTTTTTTGGTTTGGCTCGGTTTTTTTTTGTTTTTTTTCGGTTTGAGTTCGGTTTTTTGCTTATAAAACTGAAACCGAACCGAACCGGCCGGTTTTTTCAAAATTTTAATCGGTTTAATTGGTTTTTTTTTACGGTTTGGTTTTTTCGGTTATTTTTTTTCTGGTTTTCTCGGTTTAATCAGTTTTTTGGTTTTTTTGCTCACCCCTACCTTTGTGATATCAAAAAAATCCAAAAAAAATTGTTCGTTTTTTTAGGTATTTCACTGTATAATTAATCTGTAGATTTTTACTGTGAAATGCAAATCTGGTAGGCGATACATACTTGTGTTTTTACTATATAAAAAAAAATAACAAAAAAAAAATGTATGCTTTGCTTTCAATTCAAATTTTACTAGAATATTTACCAATGCCAAAATTGAAAGTATTCGTAGTTGAATATTCATTGACGTCAGAGTCGGGAATATTATAAGCAGACCATCGGTAGCATAGTACAACAATCCCTTAGTAATTTAAGATAAAATCAGCAATGCAGTCTACCTCAGATACGATGCTTAAGGGGTGATAATATCTTCTCTTTTGCGTAATTAACCAGTCTCGTATCATAGAATCTCTACTGATCAGTTAGGGTTCCTGGTGATCATAATACTATAATACTAGGTGGCGACTCCTTAAATAAAACATTTTCTCCTAAAGAACAAGATGTCTAAAATCTATTCTTTCCTTGTAAAGAATTTTTAAAGGTCGCCACAATGTTGGGTGCGACAAGTATAATCTAGACATCAATGGTGATTAAGCAAACCATGTTGACAAATTAATCTCCTCTCCCTCCCTTACAATGGGTAGGTTGAGGTTGAACCATGGCATGACAATAAAGTATCAGAGAATAATATAAATTATATCTTGGGATCTTATCTAACAACTTAAGTTTTTTTGTTGAATTGGTTTTTTGACTTGTTCATGAGTTCGAATCTCACTATCCCTATTTATTTAATAAAGATTAAGTATAAGATAGTATGGGCTTGTGCAAATTTCAATCTCAAAAAACTTTCACTTGAAAGGGTGTATTAGAGAATAATAGAAATTATATTTTAAAATCTCATCTAACAACTTAAATTTTTAAATTAAATTAGTTCTTTGGCATACAAAACATGGAAGAGATCGATTATAACATGCCGCGAAACCAGAAATATGGGCACCATTAAAAATCAGCATAAAAATGGCATTGTTTCAGGTGACTTGAAACTAAGTTGTTAATTTCCCAAAAAACATAAAGTTTTAGATTTACACTAAAGAGTCCTTAAACTTTATTTCTGTTACAACTAGGTCCTGAAAGTAAAAATAGACATAAGGGCAAAAAATAGCAACTTTAGTCTGGCAGTCAATTGGCTTCGCTGTTCTTCTTTTTTCTTTATTTTTTTGGTCTTGTGTAGCCATCATCTCTATTGACCAAAATCCAATTTGAAGGAGGAAATGCACTCTTCCATTGACATTCATGGAGTCCCATCTAAGGTTGTGTGCTTCTCCGTTAATTCACCACCACGAAGCAGTGTGCCCACACAAAATACTATTAAATTAAGTATGGTCAAAGTATTTTAGAAGATATTTATTTAGCTTTACAGTAGGGGTGAGCAAAAAAACCGAAAAACCGATTAAACCGAGAAAACCAGAAAAAAAATAACAGAAAAAACCGAACCGAAAAAAAACCGATTAAACCGATTAAAATTGTGAAAAAACCGGCCGGTTCGGTTTTATAAGCAAAAAACCGAAAAAACCGAACCGAAACCGAAAAAACCGAGCCAAACCGAAAAAAAACGAGCCAAAACCGGAAAAAACCAAGCCAAGACCGGAAAAACCGAGCCAAACCGGTTTGAACCGGTTTTTTCCCTAAAAACCCGAACCGAAACCGGTTGGTTTGACCCGGTTTCGGTTTTTTTTTCAAAAAAAAATTTTGATTTGATTATTTTTTTTGATAAAAACCAAACGGAACCGAAAATAATCACCCCTACTTTACAGAAGAGGTCTCTAATCAAGAGAGATTCCCTCTACTCGACTCCCCAAAAGCATAGCTTTTTTATGTTTTTTAAAAGTTGCAAGGATAAATTAAATTAAATTAATTTAATTCCTCCAAGCATTGCCAGTAATACCATTAATATTCCTGTGAAAAATACTGTTTTTTCACCATGTTATGTCAGGATATGATCCTGCAGTTTATGCAGACGAAATTGCTAGTATCAAGAGTCGGTGCAAAGAACATGGCATGCTGCTGCCTGCTGCTAGCCAAGATAAGATCCGATCCACAATTTAATTTCTCGATTTTCACATTCCAGCTAGCTCGATCAACAGCTTATCAAGATCTTATTATAACCAGTGTAGATTATCACATCTGGAAATAAATGTACAGACAAGAGCATCCATCTGGAACACAAGCTTCTTTGTTTTTGTCTGCATGTTACTCCTGTCTTCACACTGCAGCCATGCTTATCATCAGGCCTTCACCTATGGATAAGCTTGAGGATTTTCACTCGAGAATTCATTTTGTCGAGTATTGCTGGTGGTGAATTATTGATGTAATTTATCAGATTAGATTTTCATAATTAATCCGACCAAAATCAGCTAAGTCAACGTCAAGAAAATAGAAAAAAAATGAAATTTTAATCGGGTTTTTTTCAGTTATTTTTTTTCAGTTTTCTTAGTTTAATCGTATTTTTGATTTTTTTACTCACCCTTAGATTCAAGTCTTTTTCCAAATCAATTTTCGGATCATATCTAACAATTATAAAAAGAAAATAACTCTTCTCATCAGATATCAAAAAAGAAAAATAAAAACTAAATGTGATTCTGGCCAATTGACAGGAGCTCGTAAGCTTCTTCTCTTTTTTTTTTGCTGTAGAGATTTTTATTATTATTAAATATGTGTTCGGGACAGCTTGTATGTACCTTAACTAATCTTATAAGTCCTGAAGTTAATTATCATGTAAACATCTAATGTTCCTGAAAGAACTCGAACTCGTAATTGTTAAAGAGCAAATCCAAAACCTGGTCAATTGAGTTACCATCTTGTAAATTTTAAAACTAGCTTTTACCTGACAAGATTAAAATATTTATTACAGAACAAAATATATTTGCTATAATTTTATTTTTTCTTGGAGCGCATGTTATCCATGTTTTATGAATGCTATCACAATGCATGGTTGAGGTTCCTCTGGGCTACTTTTCCAGCTGCTTGTAACATTATTTATGAATCATAGTGATAGATCATTGTCATTTATCAGTCAACTTCTCAAAGGGAAATTAATGAAATTGCAAGAAATGTTGCATCAATCTTTGTCAATGTTCTTGACTTCTTGTTGTGTAGTTTTCTTGGCATGAGAAGAGAAGGGCAATTTTGTAATTGCGACCACTTCTCTGGAATAAGTTTCAAAACTTATCACATATTTATAAATCAAAATATTTTATTTTAATTTATTTTTTATATAAGTATATCAAAAAAATTTAAAATAAAAATTAATAATTTAAAACTAAAACTTTTTAAAAAATATGATTCGAGCACTTCTATATAAGGGAAGGAATAAGTAAGTATCAAAACTTATCCCATATTTATACATCAAATTTATTTATTTTATATCAATAAATCAAAACAAACTGAAATAAAAAATAATAAAAAATAAAAAATAAAAAATTCAATTTTGTTTTTTAAATATAACTGTACTGCAAAGTCTGCAATCACGAACATGTGACTTAACAGGGTGCCGTGGTTACCATGATAGCAAGGTTCCAAAAGCACCTGCTGTCGTGACGTGGACGTCTCACGCTTGACAAATATCTTTGCCGACTCTCACTTGCTCAATGGGAAAAATATTATATATACATATAAAAAAAGGAGATGCTTACTCATATTTGTATTTAAATACACATTTGCATGTTAGGCTCCTTTGTCTAGTTTTTTTTTTTTAATTATCATATTTGTATTTAAATACAC
>Ga0307517_10003352_pt1 | contig 24924 bp, 11 predicted proteins | sample 23_EM_MG_FD_194515 | JGI IMG/M metagenome (GOLD analysis project Ga0307517, IMG submission 194515) | Populus trichocarpa ectomycorrhiza microbial communities from riparian zone in the Pacific Northwest, United States - 23_EM | ecosystem: Host-associated > Plants > Roots > Unclassified | place... | reverse complement strand
ATAATATCGCTCCTCTCCTTCCACTGTTCTTTTCACCAAGGGAAAGATCGTACGGCCCGTCGTGTATTGCAAAACAAGCAGGGACTTGTTCGATGCGGAAGAATAGATCATGGCCTTCGAACCTATATAGTCCATCGATAAAAAGGAGACCTCCTGTTTAAAGCCCGCCGTATCGAATTTTATGGCCTTCAGACTGTCGGCAGTGGGCTTTTCGATATGATAGAAGGGAAAGTCGATCAGGTGACCGTCCTTGTCCTTATAGGTGCAATGAGCGCAATCTCCATCCGGGTAGAAGGCGGAAGCGACGGGTGAGGATTTCTCCGCATACTTCTTATAATAAAAAGTACAAACGAATTTGGCTTTCGCGCCATGCTCTTCTTTTAGGTTCCGGGTTATCTCGATCAGGTCAGTCTTGCTGTAGAGGTCTTCCATCAATACCTGGATGTACAGGTCATCTCCATGACTGGTCTCGGTATTGATGATCCTGAACTTAGGCTGGACGATCGCCGGCGACTCTGAGGGCGTTGCTTTGGCGGGCTCTTCTTTTAGGGCCTGCTTGTCTTCTTTAGGGGAGCTGTCCGGCATCTTCGGCGAAACGGCCGCGAAAAGGACAAAAGCGAGCAGGGCGGTCAGGCCATAGACGAGGGCGGAACGTTTTTTTGTCCGTTCTTTCTTCTGCCAGAACAATGCTTTACCGGGATTAAAGAACCCGATGAGAAGAAATAGTAAGGCTACGAAAAATACGAGAGCGGCGATGTTGGCAAGCATGTCTTTCATAAAATACCAGGAGGTTAATGTATGGTTCCAAAACGCCCCCGGAATAGGGTTTATTGCCTCCTGTCTATCCTCCGATGGCCCTTCGTATCCGTGATCTCGACCTTTATAACGCTGTCAGCCAGGTTGATAGACCGGCCGGACTGTGATAAAAAAGAAGAGCCATAATACGCTTCTTCCCTGCGGGACAGACCGTTGCTATAATGAATGATCATACTGACGTCCGCAGGCTGCAGAGACAGGATGCGGGAAGATCTTTTCAATCCGAAGATCTTTAAAGGCCCCCTGTTCTGCCCCGCCGCCAGCAGGCATTTGCCTCCTGCGCTTCGCAATTGCACCAGCGCCTTGCCATTGCCCGGTATGAAAAGGCCGCTTTCTAAAATAGATCTCGCAGCAAAATTCCCATGGCCGTCCCCAGCCAGGTAAAGGCCATTCAGCGCATCGTAACGGCCCACGGATACTTCCGTACCATAGTCGTTGCCGTTGATGACAAGGTCCAGATTGCCGTCACCGTCGAAATCACCCGTCACCATTCCATTGATGGCGGACCATTGCGCCTCGGCAGGCAGGGGCAGAAGCTTGAAGCGGCCATTGCCTTCATTTCGCAGCAGGGAGGTCCTGAATTCAGTGGCCTTTACGATAAGCGCCCCTTTCCGCTGTTCCGGTGTCAGCACCTGGTCCATGGTGGCCAGGGCAAAGGAATGGTAATCCGGGAAGCGCATACGCAGGGCGTTGACCTGTTTCAACAGATCATCCCTTGTCTGCGCGGGAAATTCCTTTTGACGCCCCTGCACATCCGGCAAATAAAGGGAAGGGATCATATCATAGATACCGTTCTTATCGAAATCTTTTCCATAGGCCCGCACAGGGTATCGCTCGCTGGCCCGGTAGAAGGAATTCTGTCCCAGGTTGCCCACGATATAGTCGATATCCCCGTCGTTATCAAAGTCGCCGGCGGCGATGCTGTTCCACCATCCCGTCTTTCCTTTAAGTCCGCTGGCAGTCGTATTATTTTTAAAGACCCCCTTCTCGTTCTTCAGGAAGGTTACGGGCATCCATTCCCCTGCCAATACCAGGTCGGGCCAGCCGTCGTTGTCAAAATCGCTCCAGAGCGCATCACAGACCATCCCGATCTTCAGGAGTTCCGGGGCGACCTGGGCCGTTACGTCCGTAAAAACAGGGAGGCCATTTTTGGTATCGTTCCGGTAAATAAAGCTGGACACGGGTTGGGGAAAATGCCAGGGATCTACCCTTCCTGCAATAAACAGATCCAGGTCCCCGTCATGATCGAAATCCGCCGCACGCACGCAGGACTTGCTGGTAAAATTAAGCGGCAGGGCCAGGGGGGCCAGCGTGAAATGGCCTTTGCCGTCATTGATATAGAGCCGGTCGCCATACGCAGGTTGTTCCGACGCATTCTCATAGCCTCCGCCGGAAATATAGAGATCGACATCCCCGTCTCCGTCGGCATCGAATAAGAGCAGGCCCAGGTCATCGCATCGTTTGTCCTTTGCCCCTGCATCCGATAGTAAAGCCGTTTGCAGGAAACGGCCATCGGTCTGCTGCAGGAATAATTGCGCGCTATGAAAGGCGGAGCCCCCGCATACGATGTCATCCAGCCCATTGCCGTCCAGGTCGCCGACGGCGAGGGAAGGGCCGTATTCTGAAAATTTATGCGGCAGCAGTTTCTGGATATTAAAATCGATAAAGTCGAATTCTTCGTGCTGGTAATGGATGTTCAGGGAATCCGTCATATCGCGGAACAGCGCCCGTGTGGCGAGGGTCTCCTGTTGGAAGGGTTGTACCCCACTGGCATCCCGGCTATTCACGATCAGGGACCGGTCGGTCTCCACATTCCGCAGCAGCTGCGTTCTGCCATCGGGCCAGCGGATCAGTACGGAATCGATGGTCCTGGTATTACCCAGGCCGAAATGCGCGCCGTTAGCGATGCTCGACAGGTAGCCCCTGTAAGGTGTATTCTCATATACCTGCTGCCGGCCATGGTCATAGTGCAGCTCCACCCAGGCGCCCAGGCCATCCCTGTTCAGGCTGTCGCCCCGGAAATTCACCTGCAGATAATGTTGTTCCCCGCCGGAATGCTCTGAGGACATATTCCGGAACAGCATCGCCTCGTCGTTGATATTGTTCATGATAAGGTCCAGGTCCCCATCCCCGTCGAGGTCTGCATAGGCCGTTCCGTTAGAAAAAGCCGTGGTCATCAGGCCCCATTGGCGGGAGACATCGGAGAAGGAGAGGTCGCCATTATTATGAAAAGCATATTTATGCAGTTTCACCTGGGGGATCCTCTTCAGGACATCCTCCTTGGAGATCAGGCCCTGCGATTTATTGAGGAAGCTGGTGAAATCGTGGTCGGTCACGTCCTTCGGGTAGCCATTGGTGATAATAAGGTCACGGTAGCCGTCATTATCGAAATCCGCCGCCAGCGGCGTCCAGCTCCAGTCCGTCTCCGCGATACCCGCGAAAAAACCGATATCGGAGAAGACAGGATCGCCGATGCTGTCATTCGGTCCGACCCTGGGACCCCTATTCAGCTGCAGAACATTCCGCACATATTGGTAGGAGTAGCCGAACTCATCGCTGCTCTGGTAGATGCGGTAGTTATTCGGGGCCATCATCATTTTCTTCCGGTAATTGTCTTGCGGGTTCATGTCCAGCTCGATGATGTCCGCGAGACCGTCGTTGTTCATATCCTCGATATCCTGTCCCATGGCGTTGGCCGCCGTATGCTTAAAATACGTCCGGGACTTATCCGTGAAAGTCCCGTCGTGGTTGTTGATATAAAGGATATTATCGGAGAGGAAATCGTTGGTCACATAGATATCTTTCCAGCCGTCCCTATTGATATCGGCGATCGTAACCCCATGGGTATAGCCTTCGAGGGTAATGCCTGCCTGCCGGGAAACGTCGCTGAATACGGGATGCCGGAGAGAGGCATTCCAGTCATTGCGATAAAGACGGCCCGTGCTGGGAAAGGAGCCGTCCCTGTGAATGGGGCGGAAGGCGCCGGGATTGTTATCCGGAAGGATGGTATTCACAGCGAGGTACATGTCCAGGTCGCCATCATTGTCATAGTCGAAGAAAGCGGCCATCGTGGAATGCGTGGTATCGTTCAGCCCGTATTCCGCGGCCATATCCCGGAAGTGCGGGGTGCCTTTCTTATCCGGTCCCTGGTTGACGTAGAGGATATTTTCCCGTCTGGACGGGTCCCTGCTCATGGCGGCGCAAACATAGATGTCCTGCCACCCGTCATTATTGATATCGACAACGGCGACACCCCTGCACCATTTGCCTTCGCCTGTCGCGCCCGCCTCTGTGGTGATGTCCGTGAATTTAAAATTGCCTTTATTGAGATATAGTTTATTGGAGACGAGATTGCCGGTGAAATAAAGATCGGGAAGCCCGTCATTGTTGAAATCTCCGATGCCCACCCCTCCGCCGTTATAGAGGTTGGTCATATCCAGGGGATTGATGCTGTCATTCTCCGTGATGCGGTTGTTGAAATGAATGCCGGAATGAGCGGAGGAGATCTGTCTGAACAGGGTCTTGTCCTTTCCGCAGGAGAGGAAGGTCAGGGTTAAAAGCAGGATGGCAGGCGTGACATTCATCATGGCTTGCTGGTATATTGGTGCAAGTGGCGAATAAAAATACAAAAGGTAGGGGCGCGACCCCCTACCTGCGTTCCAAAAACTGCCTACTTGCTTAACGATATCCGGGATTTTGTTTCAGATAAACCTTACCCGTTGAATTCTCTGCATCGATCTCCCCCTGGGGGATGGCGAAATATTCGTTAATGCCTTTTGTAAATACGGCCGTATTGACGATATAGTAAAAGGAATTCCTTGTCTTTTCCACCGTCACGTAGTTGTTCAGGATGTCGGCCATATAGCCGGTGCCATTGTCCCAGCGCTGCAGGTCGAAGAAACGGTGGCCTTCCATCGCCAGTTCCAGCCTTCTTTCGAAGCGGATGGCTTTTCTCGCATAATCTGCTCCATTAGCCGTGAAGGCGCCGGGAGGGTATTTCTTGATCACATATTTATCCGCGGGGGTCGTCTGAACCTTGTACTGGCCCTTGGTCGCATCGTATTCGGAGTTCTTATAGACCCAGCCTGCGGGGTCCGCCGCCCTTCCGCGCACGGTATCCACATAGGCCTGGGCCTGGTCCAGGGTGCCTACTTCCACTTCGCATTCGGCGGCCCAAAGCAGGATATCCGAGAAGCGGATGAAATTATAATTGTTGGACGTGATCTGCGTCGCGCCCCAGAAAACGGTGGCCGTAGAGGAGGCGGTGCCCGCCTGTGCCTTGGCATAGACATTCTTCTTGGGGTTGAACTTCCCATTGCTGGGAGGGTCACGGATCCAGTTAGCCGAATGAGGGCCATAGTCCAGGTAGGGGATACCGGGGCGACCGATATTCCAGTCGACGCGCGGGTCGAGGTTGCCGGTATAGATATTGGCAGAATCACTGACGACGGCGCCGGCATTCCAGGTATCCAGCAAGGGCAGGCCGTTCACGTCGGTCTTATAGGCGTTGGCCAGGTTCCAGCTGGGGTTGTTGAACCCGCAGCAGCCGCCGGGGGCGCCGGGGCCATTGGGGTAGTTCAACACGTCTCCCATATTTCCGTTACCGCCATCATTGGCTGTAGAAGAGCCGTCATTGACGGACATCTGGCAGGCGAATACGCTTTCGGGACCATTCTTTTGGGGCGCGTTGAAATTGCTTTCATAGTTGACGAGCTTATAGGGCAGGCCCGAAGCGGTGGTGCCAGTGGTGATCAGCTGCGTCAGGAGGGTGCGGGCGCTATCATATTTATGCTGGAACATATAGGCTTTTGCCAGGAAGGCCGCGGCGGCCCATTTATTCGCCCGTCCGATATTCGTCTGTGTGGCGGGCAGGTTGTTCATGGCATATCGGAAATCGGCATTGATGCTTTGCCAGATATCCTTGTCATTGGGAAGGTTGAGATTGTTGTTCTGGAAGGAAATGCTCTCGTCGGCATAAGGAAAATTATTCCAGACCTTCTTTCCTTCGAAATGATAGAAGCCTCTCAGGAAGCGGGCTTCTGCTACAATGACAGGCGTATCCGCGGCAGGGATATCCTTGGCGAGGCGCAGGGTGCGGATCACGTCGTTGGCGCGCTGGATGCCGTTAAATACGATGGACCATTTCTCCTGCACATAAGCCGTCGCAGCCTGGGAGAGGGACCAGGACTCCACCTGCGTGGCATCGGGCTGGTCGGTGGGCGTAGAGCCTTTATAGGAGTCATCGGCGGCAATGCTGCCATATACCCAGTTCGATCCGGCGCTGCCATAGGCAAGGCCCGCACCCGGCACATTCTCTCCGTCCAGGACGGCGTAGGCCCCGATGAGCAGGCCGTTCACACCCGTGCGGGTAGCCACGTTGCTGAGGGACAGGGAGCCCTGCGGTTGTTTATTCAGATTTTTGTTACAGGCATACAGGATGATCGCTGACAACGCTAAACAGGCGGGTATTATAAATTTTAACTGAATTCGTTTCATATATTTCTGTTTAGATGTTATTAATGAAGGGATAGGTTCACTCCGATATTATAGTTCTTCTGGTTGTTCGGGTAGGCGCCGCCATCGAGTCCGAACAGGGTATTCGATCCCGGCAATTCCGGGTCCAGACCGGTGTATTTCGTCACCGTGAAAAGGTTGGTGGCCTGTACATAGACCCTGAACTTATCGAAGTGCAGGCGTTTCAGGCTTTCCGAAGTGAAAGTATATCCCAGGGTCATCGTCTTACATCGCAGGAAGGAGCCATTCTCCTTAAAGTAGGAATTGAAGGCCGTCGCATTGCTGAAATTCGCGATCCTTTCCAGCATCGGGACCTTCGTCCCCGGATTGGCCACTCTTGCCGTGGGGTCATTGACATTCGTCGGCTGCCCGGCAGCATTCACCAGCCTTGCCGAGTTCAGGGCGACATTGCGGCTCATGGCGGCATCGAACTGTTGCGGAAAATCGGTGGAAGTGCGGACCATGTTCAGCACATCGTTGCCTACGGAAGCATACAGGAACATAAAGAAGTCGAAATTCTTATAGCTGACGGCGATGTTCAGGCCTGCCGTGAACTTGGGGTTGGGATTGCCGAAGAAAGTGCGGTCGCTGTCCGTGATCTTTCCGTCATGGTTCACGTCCGCATATTTGAAGCGGCCCGGGGCGGCTCCGTCCTGGGTGGCGGATTTCGTTACGTCTGCCCTGTCCTGGAAGAGGCCCAGCACCTGGTAGCCGAAGAAAGATCCGACGGCCGTTCCGGGTTTCAGACGGGAATACACGGAAGAGTTACCCGTCGTACCCACGTTGATATATTGTCTGCCCGGGGGAAGGCTGACCACCTTGTTATCATAGGAGGTGAAGGTGCCGGTGATATCGAATTTAAGGTCGTTGTGCACGGCGCCATGATAGGTCAGCGCCATGTCGATGCCCTTATTCGAAATATTCCCGGAGTTGGCGAAGGGCACGGCGGCGCCGCCCACGGTTCCGGGGGTATACGGCTGGAAGATGAGACCGCTGATCGCCTTCTTGTACCACTCGATGGACACATCGAATTTATTCTTCAGGAAGGTGGCGTCGAAGCCTATGTTCGTAATGATATCCTGTTCCCAGCTGGTGATGGGGTTGCCATATTGGGCGGTGATCAGGCCCTGAACGGGATTGCTACCGGTGCCGTTGATATCATAGAAGGATTGATTGGCCGAGGAAGTGAATAAGGTAAAGGCATTGGTGGGGTTGATATTGCTGATGGAGCCCAGCTTACCCCAGCCGCCGCGGATCTTCAGGTCGTTCAGCCAGGCGACGTCCTGCAGGAAGGCTTCGCGGGAGAGGCGCCAGCCGCCGGTCACGGAAGGGAAATACCCGTAACGTTTGGCCGGATCGAATACGGAAGAGCCATCCCGGCGTATGGTGCCGCTCAGCAGGTATTTATCGTCGAAATTATAATCCACGCGTCCGAACAAGGAATAGACGGCCAGCTGGTAAGGTGTTGCGGTACCATTGTTGCTGTTGATATTCGCGTTCGTCTGTCCGGCGGGGCTACCGAAATTCAGGGTCCATAGATTGGGGTCCACCGTCAGGTTGGCGGGGTTCGTGATATAGTAATTGCCGCGCGCGGCGCCCACGGCCCTACCGCTATTGTTGATGTACTCGCTGCCCACCAGTACGGTGAGGTTGTGCCTGGCGGCGAATGTATTCTGGTATTTCAGCGTATTGGTCCAGATCATGCTGCTGTTCCAGCCGTAGTTCTCGATATAGCTGTTGGGGTTCTGTGCATTCTCCGCGTTCTCATAGGCGGTGTACACGAAACTGTTGTTGTAGAAATAGTCCACCTGGCCGCCGATGCTCGTGCGGGCGGTGAAATGTTTGAGGAAGTCCGTTTCGGCAAAGACGTTGCCGCTCACCTGCCACACGTTGCTGGTATTATTCGCCTGCCGGGTCTGGATGGCTACCGGCTGTGGGGAGTTGCCCAGGCTCTGCGATCCCGTGCCGGCAAAATTCCCTCTTATGTCATATACGGGGATGATGCCGGGCTCCCGGTAGGAAGCATTGATGGAGTTGGCATTGTTCACGCCGGCGAGGTTGAGGTAGCCGGGGTTGTTCTTATAGACGACATAGGCGTTCTCGCCTACGCGCAGATGATCGTCCAGAAGGCTGAAGGAGGTGTTGATCCTCGTCGAATAGCGTTTCAGCTTGGTATAGATGAGGGTGCCTTCCTGGTCGAGGTAGTTGAAGGAAAAGAAATAAGAGGATTTATCGCCGCCGCCGCTGGCCGAGATATTATGGCTTTGAATGGCTGCCGGCTTGAAGATCTCGTGGAACCAGTCAGTGCCGCCTTTATTCGCCTTGGTGATCTGGTTCGTATAGAGCGCGTACGTAGAAGGGTCTGTATTCGGACCGCCTTCCTTGGTGCCGAAGGGGGTGATATAATCCGGGATCACGGGGGTGGCGCCGCTGCCATATTGTTTATGGGAAGGCGAAAGGCCGTCATTGATATATTCCTGCCAGATGGCATTCGCCGTTTCGGTGGGATTGGCGAGCTGGTATCCTTTGCTCAGGGGGCGTTGGGTGCCATAATAACCGTCATAGGTGATCTGGGCTTTTCCCGGCTTTCCTCTTTTGGTCGTTACGATGATGACCCCGTTGGATCCGCGTACACCGTAGATCGCTGCGGCGCCGGCGTCTTTCAGCACCTGGATGGATTGGATGTCATTTACGTTCAGGTCGTGCAGTGCGCCGGGGGTTCCGTCGATGATGACCAGGGGATCGGTGCTACCCGTGGAAGTGATGCCGCGGATACGTATATTACTTGCGCCGCCCGGGGCGCCCGTGTTGACCACCGTCACCCCAGCCGCCTGTCCCTGTAAGAGGGATTCGGTGCTGCCTGAAGGAAGGGATTTCATATTGGCGACGTTCACCACGGAGACGGAGCCCGTGATATCCTTTTTCCGTTGGGAGGAATAGCCTGTCACCACTACATCATTCAGGGTGGTGGTCGTGGATGTCAGGGAGATGTCTCCGGCGGAGGTATTGGCCGTTACGGGTATTTCGACTCGTTCGAAGCCTACATCCGAAATAACCAGGGTGCCCCTGTCTTTCCTGAGCTCTATGGAGAAAGTGCCGTCAACGGCTGTCTGCGTGAGGATCTTAGTACCTTTAACCTGTACTGTTGCTCCGGGAACAGGCTGGTTATCAGCCTTGTTAATGATCTTTCCGGAGACCGTTGTTTTCTGGGCGAAGACACCGCATGTCGATAGCAGGAATGCCAGTGTTATGCAGGCGCCCTTAACGAGTCCGTTAAATTTCTTTGGCATAAGCAGTCGTTATTTTAATGATTTGAATAATGAAAATTCAATGAAACAAATCTAAATTTCAATTGCGTCGTCTACTAGTTTTCTACTACATCAATACCACATCATGATCTCTAAAAGAGCCTAAAATCAACGTTTTCGCCACATCTTTACTACATCATCCGGGGGTATGGCTATTTCGCTATTTCAGAGTTGCTGACAAAGGCGATGTGCTTACTATCCGGCGCCCAGGAAGGGGCGTTCAACGTACCCTGACCTCCGTAGAGAAAGGCGATCACCCGGGGTGATCCCCCACCCGCAGGCATCAATTTCAGCATGACCCGTTTGTAGGAAGGATGTGAATCCGGATCGATGTCCTGCGGAAAAGAGATGAATACCATCCATTTGCCATCCGGCGAAATATGAGGGAACCAGTTATGGTTCTCGTCGAAGGTCATTTGCTCTTTCCCGGAACCATCGGGTCTCATACGCCAGATCTGCATCGTACCGCTGGCATTGGCATTGTAATAGATATACTTCCCGTCCGGTGAATATTCCGGTCCGTCGACATGACCGATCGTATTGGTGGTCAATGCGACCTCTTTGCCATCCTTCACGGAGACCTTATAGAGATTATAGATCTTACCGCCATTGCGCTGGCCCACTACGGCCACGTCCTTTCCATCAGGGCTCCATCCATGCCAGTAAGAAGGCGTGCTCTCCGTGATCAGTTTAGGCTCGCCGCCCGCCAGGGGTAAAACGTATACAGTAGAACCTCCGCCGGGCAATCCCTGCCGGTGGCTGCTGATGGCCAGCATCTTTCCGTCGAAAGAAATGCCATGGTCATTGTTATTCGCATTGACCGAGCCGGTATTCAGCTTCTCCGGCGTCCCGCCTTCCACGGGGATCGTATACATCGATCCTCCTTCATTGAATAAAAGTTTTTTCCCATCCGGCATCCAGTTAGGCGCTTCGAATTTACCCGTCGATTCATGGATCACTCTGCGAACGCCGTCGAAGACGTTCATCGTTTCCAGGCGGCAGCCCAATACATCCTTCACGGGAGGCGCTTTTACGAGGGGGTTGGCGTTGTAGTCGTTGTATACCGGCTTGTCGATGCGTACATTCCAGATCCGCGCTTCGGCGGTATTATCGGAATCGTGTGAGCAGATATAGAGCCCCGCCAGCACTTCATCCCGGAGATCCGTCGATTCGTCCGATCCTACCCATTGCAGCGGTTCGCCCGGATGCGCCATCCGCATCGTGATCTTTTTGCCGATGCGTTCCAGCTGAATGGTCTGTCCGCCTCTTTTGGTCCAGAAAGCTTCGTCCGCGGGGTCCCGCATAAAAGCTCCCCGCAGCGGACGCCATTGAAGAGCGATCAGGCCGTCGATATGCTTGCAGGCATTCACGCTGGCGGCCCCTTCGTCATTGGACTCCCGTATCATCCAGCCGATCTTGCGATGGCCGACGGCGCCGGCGGTCTCGCCTGTAAATTCAAAATCGGCCGTCAGGATAAAATCCCCGCTGATCTTTTTATAGAGATAATGAAATTCATCCCGGTTAAACCAGATGTTCGATCCGCCTCCCTTGATGGTATAGGTCTGGCTGGACTCGTTGTATTGGGCTCCGCCCGACTTTTTGGGACTTCCGATATCCTCGTGGTAATCGAAGGCCCCTACGGGGTTCTTTGCGGCGGCGGCGATATTACGTTGCTGACCATGTTCCTGCCCGGAGACGCGTTGCAGAGCGAGGAAGCAGAACAGAAAAAACAGTAATCCGGCATTCCGGACGGGGGTCCGTTTAAGGAGCTGTAGTGAAGTCACTTTCATATGAGAATCGTTTTTAAAGAATAAATGCATTTTATTTCGCCGGCAGGTCCAGGGTCTGTTCGCTCAGATTCCAGCCTTCCAGTTTCAGCCGGGGTATTTTACCCGCCAGCTCCGACAACGGGCAACTGACCTTTACCGTTATAGACCCACCGGCAGGGATCGAAAAATAATTATCCGACCAGAAGCTGGGCAGCACTTCTTCGTCTCCGATCACCAGGCGGGGGTTCAGGAAAAAAGCCAATTGCGGGGAGGGATTGCTGAACTGAAGGGTCCAGCTATGTTCCTTCCCTGTCACTCCCGAATGGAGGGTGCTTAGTTTAAGACCTTTTGCCGCCGGCATCTGTACAAGAGACGTGAAGTCATGACCGGGAGACATCCAGTATACATTTTGAGATACCTGTCTTCCTTTGCCGTCTTTCAGGCTTAGCAGTACGAAGGAAATGCCTTCCGTCTTACGGAGGGTCTCCGCGAGGGGCAGGACCTCCTTCAGATCCGTCGTGCCGAGGTTAAGGCGACCCTTCTGTGAATAGAGGTCTTTGCCGTTGAGATCCACGATCGCGGCTTCGAAGGAAAGGCCTGTCTGAGGGATATAGCTGCGGTTGATCACGGCAACGGAGGAGTCGTCGAGATTGAGCTGTATGTGCAGGGGTTCACAGGCCCTTTGCATAAAATAATATCCGGCATTCGGCGTCAGGTACCAGTCGTAGACCTGCCAGACGACGCTGGGGAAGGCCGCGTTCAGCTTCCAGAGCATGACGCCGCCCGTTTCGTTCAGTTTATGGCCGGCGGCCTCGAAGATGCCCCGGTAGCCCCCTGCATTCAGTAACTGCATCTTGTCGGAAAAATCTTTCATGCTGGTCGCAGGCCCATAGCGCTGGGCCATCGCCTTATAGTAAGTATCGTATTTCCCGTTGCCCGTGCAGGCGTCGTGATAACCCCAGGTATTGTTGAGAGGATAGGGCAGGCTGCTATCCGGGACCAGGTTGGGTATGATGCGGGCCAGCGCATGGTAAGGCGGTTGGGAAGGAATGCCTGTCTCATCTTTGAAGACCCAATCCTTTCCCGCATCCACCAGCTTATAATACTGGGCGTCGTCCTGCCAGGAATAAGGCCCGCCGCTGTATACGCCCGCCGGCCGGTCATCCGGCCAGGAGCCTTTCCAGGTCTTCGGCGCTTTGGAGAACCCGGATGAGCAAGGGATAAAAGGCCGGGTGCCGTCCAGGCCCGCGACCTGGTCGCGCATGGCATTGTATAATTCCTCGCGGGCATGTCCTTCATTGCCGCCCGTCCATACCAGTAAGCTTGGGTGATTGCGGATACGATAGATGGTGCTGATGACATTGTTGACGAAAACATTTGTCTCCAGCGGCCAGTCCGCCGAGCCTTTAAAGCCGCCGTTGGTATCGCCCGTGATCCAGAAGTCCTGCCAGACGAGGAGTCCATAGCGGTCCGCCAGCCCGTAGAAATCGTCCGTTTCGCCCAGCCCGCCGCCCCAGATGCGGACGAGATTGACATTGGCATTGCGGCAAAGGTGCAGCTCATAGTCTGTACGCTGGTAGTCCCTGTTGAGAAGCATGTCCGGCACCCAGGCCCCTCCTACGAGGTGCACCCTTTTACCATTGACATAGAAATCCCGGCGTACCCATCCTTTAACGTCCACCGTCCGGGAGCTGACGGTGCGGATACCGGTGACAAAGGAGGTATCCTCGGAGACCTTATCCCCCAGCATATATTGGAACCGGATACGGTATAGGTTCGCATTTCCATATCCGTTAGGCCACCAGAGATGGGGATGGCGGATCGTCAGTTCGGGTATATTGTCCGCGGACAAATGGATCGTCCTTGTCTCCGATGCTTTCAGATCTTCCTCCCTGCTGAAGCTCAGGGAAGCGCCCGCGAAATTTTCGGGACTGATGGTGATCTTCAGTCTGCCCTGCTGTGCAAGCGGGCTGTTATTCGTCAGCGGGATATGGAGGGTAAGTTTCGCCAGGCTGGTATCGGGCAGAGAAGGCAGGCCGGTGATGATCTGCGGCTTGCTGATCGTTACCTGTCCCGTGGTCCGCAGATACACCGGCTGCCAGATGCCCATATTGCGGTCCCGCACTTCCGGGATCCAATCCCAGCCGACAGAGCTGAGCATTGTCACATTCTTGCCGATATCGCCCGTAGGGCCGCCATTGTCATAGAAATCATCCATCGCCCTTAGCTGCGGCGTGGAAGGGAGGCCCGGGTAGTCCAGGGGGTAGATCTTTACAGCCAGGATATTCCTTTCGCCGGGCCGGATGGACTTGCTGACATCCAGGGCATATTCGGCGAACATGCCGGCCATCTGCGAGGAGTCGGCGATCAGGCTGCCGTTGAGCCAACCTTCCGCGCGGTAATTGATCCCCTTGAAGATGAGCTGAAAGTGCCGCCCTTTGTCGCCGGCAGGTACGGAGAATTCCGTCCTGTACCAATAGGGGTTTTTCCAGGGATTGGGTTCGTTCGGCAGATGACTGTATTGCTCCAGGTGATATTGGTGGTTGAAAGAGTCCGAAGCATCCGGGATCAGCATATTGTTCATGCCCGTATACGGATCGGGATAGACCTTGTTCGCCACGAGGCCCGTCAATACGGTAGAAGGAACCCTGACCGGGAACCAATAATTTTTGGAGGAATAGCCGGCGGAACTAAGGGCGTCTCCTTTTTCCCGGATCACGGCGGCGGATTGCAGGGTAAAACGGCTGAGTTGTATCTGCCGGACGGATTGTGCCCGGGCGTCGCTGTGGGAAGCGGCCATGAAAATGCAACAGATCGCCAGCAAGGAAAAATAACGTGTATGGTTCAACGGTAGTTTCATGGGGTTGTTCAATAATCCAGTTTCGCCAGGTAGTCGTAATCCTCCTGGACGCTTTCGAAGGCGGTATGGGCGTATTCTTCCTGTTCGAGGAAGAAATGTTTCAGGCCGGCCTGTTTCGAGTGCTGTAATAATTTTTTGATGTCCACTTTCCCCTTCCCGAATTCCACGCTTTGCCTTTTCTCCTTATCCATGTCCTTCAGGTGCCATAGGGGGAAGCGGCCGGGGTATTTCGAAAAATAGTAGAAGGGGTCATGACCCGCGGCGATCACCCAGCCCAGGTCCATTTCCATGGTCACCAGCTTCGGGTCGGCCCTGTCCAGCAGGATATCGTAAAGGACCTTCCTGTCCACCGTCTGGAATTCCGTATCGTGGTTGTGATAACCGAAAGAGATATTCACTTTTTTGCAATCCTCGCCGAACTTCGAAAAAGCATCCGCGGACGCCTGGTAGTGTTCCACCGTTTGGCCGGCCGAAGGAAGGACGGCCGAGATGAGATATTTCTGTCCTGTCTCCGCGGCGGCATCGATGGACTTTTGCCAGTCTTTATCCACATGGATATGGCCGCTGACCAGCTTCATACCCAGGTCTTCCACTACCTTTTTGATCTCCTTCGGTTCCAGTCCGTAATAATTACCCTTTTCGCTGCGGGCCGACTCCAGCTCCTTGAATCCGATCTTCGCCAGCTGCTGCAGCGTGCCGATGGCATCCGCCTGCATTTCTTTCCGGACGGTGTAGAGCTGTATGCCTACTGTTTTGACGCGGGTATTCGCCGCGGAGCGCGCTAGTTCAGGAAGTAGCAGGGAGCCGGCAGCCAGGAGGGCGGAGGAACGGAGGAAATCCCGGCGCGACTTAGTTGGTGTTGTATGCATAGCGATCGTTTTTTTAAGATGTGAGGCAGGCTATTTCGTTCCCATATCCGTGTTGCTTACAAAAGCAACCCTTTTACTGTCCGGTGACCAGGAAGGCGTATTGATCGAGCCCTGGCCCCCGTATACATAGGCCAGCACCTTCGGCTTACCGCCGGCAAAGGGCATCAGGCGGATATAGACATGCTTGTAGGGCGGGTGGATGCCGGGGGCTACTTCTTCCTTCAGGAAGGAAAGAAATACCAGCCACTTGCCATCCGGGGAAATGTGCGCGAACCAGTTATTGAATTCATCGTCGGTGACCTGCTCCTGGTCGCTGCCATCGGGTTTCATGCGCCAGATCTGCATCATGCCGGAGCGCACGGAATTGAAATAGATGTATTTCCCGTCGGGCGTATATTCAGGACCATCGTCCAACCCTTTCGTATCCGTCAGCCGGACTTCCGGGCCTCCACCGGCGGGGATCTTGTATACGTCGAATTCCCCGTTGCGTTCGCCGCAGAATACCAGGCTCTGGCCATCGGGCGACCAACCATGGAGATAGGAAGGTCCTTTGGGCGTGATCTGCTTAGGTGTTCCTCCCCCCACCGGGACGGTATAAATGATCGAACCTCCCAGCTCTCTTACCGTGCTGCTAAGGCCGTACATCGTACCGTCGAAAGAGAGGACGTGGTCGTTATTGTTCTTATTGACCGTTCCCGTGTTCACGATGGACGCTTTGCGGGAAGCCAGGTCGAAACGTTGCAGCAGTCCCTTGCTATCGTTGAAGAAGATGGTCTTGCCGTCCTTGCTCCAGTTCGGGCCCTGGATGGAATAAGGCACCTGGTAAACGATCTCTCTTTTGCCGGAGGCTATGTCCAGCAGCTCGAGGTGGCTGCCCAGGTTCATTTGCGTCCTGTTATCGGCCTCTCCCTTAAAGGGGACGGTGATGCGCACATTGCTGAATACTCCCGTCTCTATTACATCCGAATTATGCGACCCTACAAAAAGGCCCACATAGACCTCGTCGCCCAGGTCGATATTGTCGATCGTATCCGTAAGGAAGGGCTGGCCGTAGATAGCCGCACGCATAATGTATTGATTACCCTTTCTTTCCAGCTGAAGGATATTCGCCTTGGTCATTTTCAGCTTATGCTCTTCCGTCTGGGCGCCGGCCGTCCGGCGGAACTGGAGGGAGGTGAGGCCATCGCCATGCTCCACGGCATTTACGTGCGCCGAATTCCCGTCGAGGGTCTTGCGGACCATCCAGCCTACTTTACGATGGTAATCCACCCAGGTACCGAGGAATTCCGCCCTGGCATTGACGACAAAATCCCCCTTCATTTTCTTCCAGACGAACTGGAATTCATCGTGGTCCGCCCAGATATTATACCCGGCTCCCCCGATCACATACTGGCCGGATGGAGGAATATAAACGGCATAACCCGGCTTGACCCCCGTTCCGACATCCCCGTGCCCATCGAAAAGGCCTAGCGCATTGTTTTGTGAAAAGACAGGAGAGGCAAGAAGGAAAAGGGCGAAAAGAAGGGCTAATAATGGTTTTTTTGACGTACTCATTTTCATACTTGGCAATTTGAGGGGTCGATGACCTCCGGTTCAGTAGTTTGATTAAATATTTGGAAGGAACAGGGTTCGATCGTTAGCAGGACAAAAATAGACTTCGATTGCTCAGTTATCCCTGTTTTATACTACATCATCACTACATCATACCTCTATAAAGCCTTTAAAACGGCCGATTTCGCCACAACATCACTACATCATTAATTTAAACCGGGGATTTCTGCTACAACTCCCTGCTCCAGGCGATCTAAAATTTTTTATCTTTATAGGCGTCGTTGAGATTGCGCCATTTTGAAGAGTATCTTCTCCATATTAACCTTTGTTTTGCTGGCTGGCCTGTTGCCCTGCTACAGCCAGAATACGATCGGGATCCCCGATATCGTCAACTATACCAAAGACATGTATAGCGGAGGGACCCAGAACAGGGGGATTACCCAGGATAAGAACGGGGTCATCTATTTTGCCAACTATAATGGTCTTTTAACCTTCGACGGCACCTATTGGAAGACCTACCGGCTGCCTAACAAATCCGTGGTACGCTCTGTCATCATCGGGAAGGATAACCGGATCTATGTGGGTGGTCAGGACGATTTCGGTTATTTTTCCCCCACTCCGAACGGGAGGCTGGCCTATACCTCCTTACGGACCTTGCTGCCTGAAAAGAACGGTTCTTTTACCGATATCTGGAATACCGTATCCTATGGGAGCGATATCTTCTTCATGTCCCGGGAAAAGATCTTCCAGTTCACGAACCGATCGATCAATATCTACCCGGCCAATACCCGCTGGCAATTCCTGGGCCTCAGTAATGACCGGCTCATCGCCCAGGACGGGGAGAACAGGCTGCTGGAGTTTTCGAACGGGATGTGGACTCCCTTCGTTAAGCACAGCACCCTGCCTGCCGACTACCTGGTCACCTGCATCTTTCCCCTGGGAAATGACAGCTCATTTCTCGCCACGGTCAATACCGGCTTCTATATCCTTTCGCATGATACGATCAGCTCTTTCCGATTTGCAGGGATCAACCCCTTCCTGAACCAGCGCATCCTCACCGCCATCCCGGTCAGCAAGGATTGGATCGCGGTAGGCACCAACCTGGACGGCGCCTATATTATCAATAAGAAGGGAGAGATCATCCAGAACCTATCCCGCAAGGAGGGCCTGCAGAACAATAATATCCTGAAGCTTTTCCTGGACAATAATGATAACTTATGGCTGGGGTTGGATAATGGCATCGATTATATCGCCTATAACAATTCCATCAAACATATTTATCCCGAGAAACTGAACGAGGGACTGGGCTACACTTCGCTGATCTATAACAACACCCTGTACGTAGGTACTTCGAACGGTCTTTACAAAGTGGGCCTTACCGGCAAAGAAGACCTGAGTTTTGTAAATGGCGAGTTCCAGTCCATCCCCAATACCAAGGGGTCGACCTGGGGCTTGTCGGAAGTGAATGGGAGCCTCCTGCTAGGCCATCATGACGGGGCCTTTGTCATCCGGGATGACCGGATCATCCCCATTACCCGTCATACGGCTTACTGGACCTTTTTACCTTTCTCCAATGTATTGCCTTCCTCCCTGGTCATCGCAGGCAATGACATGGGATTGGACCTTATCCGGTATGAGAACAACAGCTTCGTCTCCAAAGGCAATCTGCCGGACTTCACCGCTTCTTCCCAGTTCATGGCCATCGACAATAACAACACGATCTGGGTGGCGCATCCCTATCGCGGCATCTATAAGATAGACGCCAGCGAGCTTCCACGAACCAGGATAAAATTATATACGGATAAGAATGGTCTTCCTTCCAAGCTGAAGAACCACCTGTTCAAAATAAAGAACCGTATTGTCGTAACAACGGAAAAAGGTATCTATGAATACGATGCCCGGACGGATGCTTTCGAGGCATCCGCTTATTTCAAGGACCTGCTGGGCGAGCGCAATATCCGGCACCTGAAAGAGGACGCGGCGAGCAATATCTGGTTCATCGAAGAGAATAACCTGGGTGTCGTCGACCTTTCCGGCCCTCATCCCGAAACGATCTATTTCCCGGAATTAAGCGGAAAGATGGTCAGTGATTTCGAGCATATCTATCCCTACAATAAATTCAACGTCTTTGTCGGGGCCGAAAAAGGATTCTATCATATCAATTACGAGGAATACAGGAAGAACCGTTACCCGATACACGTCCGGATCCGCTCCGTGCGGGCTTTCGGGAGGTCCGACAGTCTCCTGTCCGGGGGTTATTTCGGAGAAGTGAACGAGGCCCGTGAACAACCGGCGGAGGCGCCGCAGGTGGATAATAACTGGAACTCCCTGCAATTCGAATTCTCCTCCCCGCTCTACGTGGCGCAGAATAGCGTACAGTACAGCTATTTCCTGAAGGGTTTCGACAAGAGCTGGTCTGCCTGGGCGAAGAAAACGGAAAAGGATTATACGAACCTGCCGGCAGGCTCCTATAGTTTCCAGGTCAAATCCAAGAGCAACCGGGGAAATGAATCCGCCATCACCAGCTACCCCTTTACCATACTTCCGCCCTGGTATTTCACCGCATGGGCCTACCTGGTATATGTGCTCCTTTTCCTCACCCTTATCTACCTGTTGTACCGCTGGCAGAGCCGCCTCTTCCTCCGGCAGGAGAAAAAACACGAGGAAGAGCAGAAGAGGCTGCAATACCTGCACCAGCTGGAGCTGGAAAAATCAGAGAAGGAGATCGTCAAGCTGAGGAATGAGAAGCTGGAGTCGGAGATCGAACATAAGAATACCGAGCTGGCCTCCTCCGCCATGCATCTCGTCCAGAAAGGCGAATTACTGGCCAATATCCGGGAAGAGCTGATGCGTCTGAAAAAAGGCGTCAACGGGGAGGGTTCGCCGGACGAGTATAAGAAGATGCTGCGCATTCTCGGGGAAGAGAACAAGCTGGACAAGGACTGGGAGCAGTTCGCCGTCCATTTCGATAAGGTCCATAGCGATTTCCTGCGGACCCTCAAACATCATTACCCCACTCTCAGCGCCCATGAGCTAAAGCTCTGCGCCTATCTCCGCATGAACCTTTCCAGCAAGGAGATCGCGCAGCTGGAGAATATCTCTACCCGGGGCGTGGAGATCAGCCGCTACCGGCTACGGAAGAAATTGAAGATCCCCACGGAGACGAATCTCTTTGATTTTTTGATGGAGCTGCCGGCGGGAAATGGGAATGGAGGGAATGGAACAGGGTAACTATTTGGTAATTAATGATTTGTACTGCCTTTTGCAAATTTAAAGGTTAGCTTTAGATATTTTAAAGGCAGACTTTAAATTTTTGCAAGGATTATAAAAATTTGATAATCACTCGGGTATAATAATATTGGCCAACTAGGCAAACAAAAGGTGGTTATGATATATGGAACCCGGCGTACTGCCTTATCATCAAATTCCAGGAACTCAAGAGACAATATAAAGTGTTAGAGCGATCGAGAGTGGAAAATTATACGATAAGTTCTGATCCTGTTTTCTATTAAGGACAATCAAGTTGGTATTGTGAGAGACTCTAGCAAAGCTTTCCCCTTATCTGTTAAGGAATATTTCTGTTTGGGGCTTTGAGGCTTATCTGGCATCGTTTTAGTTATCAAACCTGCTTTCTCCAATGGCTCAACATAATTACGATAATTGAAGGTCTGGTTGGTAAGCCCTATATGGCTTAAGAGATCTTCTCTTTTCTGCGTGTCTTCCTCTATCAAGAACAATATTCTGGCAAAGTTCGAATATATCTTTTCATCACTAACTAAGTTACTAACTAAGTTACTAACTAAGCTAGGCAACTGATGCACAAGCGCCATATGCTTCAAAAGAGAAACATCTTCTTTTTCCTCAGCAAGAATAAAGGTTTTACCCTTAAAAAATGGATGTATTGGCAAGGTTACCTGGAACCAGTTTCGTTCTGCGTCCGTTTCAAAAACCGGATCAGGAGAGCCATTGTGTCTCAATGCTTCCAGGATAACCGGAATACCTGTCGCCCGACCCTCAGTTAACTCCAATTCTTTCAGAAAATCGCCTAATCTCCTATTCCGGTAACGTTTAGGAAATACCTGCCCTTTTTGGAAATCTTCCAGACGGATAGACCGATCCGGCCCTCCCAGGTTATAAATATAAATAGCATCAGGTTCTATGCGAACGGTAACAGGCTCCCTTTCTTGATAATTTCGGTGATAAATGCAATTAGCCAATAATTCTTCCAAAGCTTTGAAAGGATAATTCCATACCCGTATTGCTTCAGCTTGCCCGTCTACCTTTGTGATCAGTTGATGGAGCAAATTTCCTTGTATATAGTCTAAGGCCTGCCGGACTTGTTGCTGTACGGGACCCTTGAATTGTTTTTCAATAAATTGCTTATCAGCCGGGCCTTTTGGAAAATGCACCAAATCTATGTAGGTATATGGAAAAAACTTGTCGGGCTGCTCCGAAAAAAGCATTAAGGCTACATTACGCAGCGACAAATGCTCCGGCGGTCCTTCTAGCAAGGCCATTTGTTCCAATATTTCCGGCAAAGGTCGCTGGCCGATCCAGTCAGTCAACCTGCTTCCCGAAATCCGTAAATAATCCTGTATCTGTACAGGAGAAATGTCGTCAAACCTAGCCTGCCTGTTCGGTCTGTCATCAAAAGGAACCTGATTCGTCAGGCTGATCAATTCCTGGGTCTGTTCAGTGTTGGCTTTAATAGAATTTGCATATTGCCGGATATAGTAAAAAGAACGCTTTTCTTTAGCGGTTATCTGTTCCGGGACTTCATAAGGCCTGCTGGTTCCGCCCATCACCCATAATATCACGATCTGTTTACCGTCTGCTTCTTCAATGAAAAGTCTGGGATGATAAACGGGGTTAATGAGATTGTTAAACCCAATCATTTTTTTCTGGATTTCTGATGTTTCGGAAGCGGACAAGCCTTTCACAGGTCTTTTAGCAATACCATTCTCTTCTTCAATTCCAATAAGTATGTAGCCCCCGCCGGTATTGTCAAAATCATTGGCAAAAGCACAAATACTGCGGTAAATAGCATCAGGATTCCAGCCTGCCTTGAATTCGATACGATCAGATTCAACGGTACGGGCAGAAAGCAAATCCTCAATATTGATAGGTAATGGCATTTTATCAATGTCTTTGCAAATTTATTGTTTTTAACCTCGTTGGGGAGAAGAAATCATTGTCAGGCTTACTACTTCTTGTTATTTCTTAAAGAACTATAAAAAAAGGCGTCCTTACAGACGCCTTTGTGATTTCCGCTTGGACAATAGTCTTACACTAAATTCTTCTTAATATATTCAATGCTCTTCGTAATGCTGTCGAAAGGAGAGCCGGGGCATTTATCCTGCTCCACGAAATAATGTTTCATGCCCGCCACTTTCGCTCCCTGAGCGAAGATCTTCTTAAAATCGATCGTGCCATTCCCTACTTCCGTAAAGTTATGCCCGGACGTATTGTCCATATCCTTCAAATGCCAGAGGGGGAAGCGGCCGGGATGCGCATTGAATAGTTTTAGGGGATCCTGACCGGCCTTCGTGACCCAATAAAGGTCCATCTCCATTTTTACCAGTGACTTGTCCGTGTTGTCGAGCAATACATCATAGGGGTATTTTCCGTCCTGCTGTTCAAACTCAAAATCATGGTTGTGGTAACAGAACTGGATACCGGCCTTCTTGCAGCTTTCGGCAGCCTTGTTGAAATCGTTCGCCATTTTTTTATAATGATCGAGGCCCAGACGCTCTTTCGGAGAGAGCCAGGCGCATACCATATATTTAATGCCAAGCGCGGCCGCATCCTCCACCGCTTTGTCCCATTCGTGCAGCACGGTCCCTTTGAAGACCCCATCCTTCAGCACAGCTCCGGTGCCATCTTCTCCCAGGCGGTAATGGCAGCTCCGCATCACCAACCCGTTATTCTTCAACACGCCGGCAAAGGTCCTGGGATCCATACCATAAAACAGCTGGCTCCCGGTATAAGTAGCGCCCTCCAGGGACGTATACCCTATCTGCGCCACTTTGGCCAGTGTGCCGGTGGCATTCGACTGCATGGCATCTCTTACCGTATATAATTGCAGACCAATATCTTTGGTATCTTTTCCAAAGAAGGAGCTTAAGGATGGAGCTGCGAGAACCCCTGCAGAGAACAGGGAAGTGGATTTCAGGAATGTCCGTCTTGTTTGCATGTTTTCATTTTTTATATGGAAAGATCGTTGTGGCCGCTAAAATTAAAGTACCGATGAACAAGCCTGCTATTTTGCACTACATCATCACCACATCAACGCCGGAATAAACACTAATATACTACATCATCCCTACATCAGGCTACTTCTTTAAGGCTGAATTGGCCTAACGGATTTTTTAAAATTGTAACTTCCGTAAAATTTGCCATTATGAAACAAGCCTTCACCAGCCTGACCTGTTTCACCGTTCTTCTTTCTTTTATTCTGAGCAGCTTTACCGGAAACGAGTCTTCCGCCGGCGCAGGGGAGCATCCCACCCTGGCCATTGGCGCCGCCGCCCCGGATTTCCATTTGCAGGGAGTAGATGGAAAGATGTATAGCCTGGCCTCCTTCAAGGCTGCCCAGGTACTGGTGGTGGTCTTTACCTGTAATCATTGCCCTACCGCCCAGGCCTATGAGGACCGTTTGATCCACCTTACAAAAGAGTATAGCACGAAGGGGGTATCTGTAGTAGCCATCATGCCCAACGATCCCAGCTCTATTCGTCTCGATGAGTTAGGGTACACGGATATGGGTGACAGTTTTGCGGAAATGAAGATAAGGGCAAAAGATAAACACTACAATTTCCCCTATCTATATGACGGCGCCACGGAAGCGGTCTCTAAAAAATATGGCCCCATCGCGACCCCGCACGTCTTCATTTTCGACAAGCAGCGGAAGCTCCGCTACAGCGGCCGGATCGACGATGTGGAAAAACCTACCAAGACCCCCACTACCCTGGATACCCGGAATGCCCTCGATGCCCTGCTGGCCAATAAGGAAGTGCCCGCGGCGACAACCAAGGTATTCGGATGCTCCGTCAAATGGGCGGAAAAAAGCGATTGGATCGCCAAGGCCAAAGTAGAATGGGCGAAGGAGCCGGTGAAGCTGGACGCTATCAGCGAGGACGGGATCAAGGCCCTGTTGAAGAACCCTTCCGATAAATTACGACTGATCAACGTCTGGGCCACCTGGTGCGGCCCCTGTGTCACCGAGTTCCCCGAGTTCATTACTATGAACCGCATGTACCGTCGCCGGGATTTCGAATTTATCAGCATCAGCGCGGACGAACCCTCCAAGATGGCCAAGGCCCTGCAATTCCTGAAGCAACAGCAGGCTTCCACCACTAATTATATCTTCAGTGTCGATAATAAATATAAGCTGATCGAGGCCATCGATCCTAAATGGCAGGGCGCTCTGCCCTATACTCTGCTCGTGGAGCCGGGAGGCAAGATCGTTTATGCAAAAGAGGGGCCCATCGATCCGCTCGAATTAAAACGCAAGATCGTGGACAACCCTATTGTGGGGAGATATTATTAAGTAAGTCGGTACTATTTTGATTAATACGTCGGATGATCTTATGTGATTTCAGACTTTGCAGGCTGTTGTGCAACGGCGCTGTTCGCGCTCATAAACGAATACAAAGCCAAGCATTATCTTTCTTTCAGCAGACGTAGCATCAGCGATAGAATGAGCTCGCGCAAAATGCGCCTTATGCATCAACAGCCCGCAAGTGCTGAAAAATGTTGATAAGATATCCGGTGCAGCTTACTGAGGCGGAACTCGAACACCCGTCGGCACCACCTTCTGTATCGTCCCATCTGCATTAAAATATAGCTTATCCACGCAGATCGATCGCAGCCAATCGTGGTGGGACAGCGCACTCGTGTGATAGAATGCGTACCACTGACCTTTATACTGCACGATAGAACCATGATTGGTATAGCTATCCGTGGGATCCATATAAATGCCTTTATAGGTCCAGGGCCCCAGGGGGCTGTTGCTCATAGCATAGCACATACGGTTGTGCCGGCCGGCTGAGTCATGGTTGTCGGAATAGGACAGGTAATAGATGCCATTCCTTTTATGCACCCAGCTGGCTTCGTGAAAATCCACGAGACCTTCCATCTTCGCCATCTGCCCGTCAATCTCTATCATGTTCTCCTTTAGCTTGCCGCCTTTGCAAGTGCCGCCGCCGCCGTAATAGAAATAAGCCTGCCCGTCGTCA
>Ga0307517_10003351_pt1 | contig 24924 bp, 11 predicted proteins | sample 23_EM_MG_FD_194515 | JGI IMG/M metagenome (GOLD analysis project Ga0307517, IMG submission 194515) | Populus trichocarpa ectomycorrhiza microbial communities from riparian zone in the Pacific Northwest, United States - 23_EM | ecosystem: Host-associated > Plants > Roots > Unclassified | place... | reverse complement strand
CCTTAGATATCCTCCGAGATGTTTTTAAAAAATAAAACATATATAAAAAAATATATATATATATATATATATATATATATATATATATATATATATATATATATATATATCAAACTATAAATCGTCAAATAGAATTGGGGTGCATATTGATTGCAAAATGGAGTTAAGAAGCCCAAAAGTTAATAAATGAAACAAAATGTTCAAAACGGCACACCCATGTCGAATGAGATGCTGCTTGGAAAAAGACGGAGCAATTTTTTACTAGCAGACAGCGTTTTATAAACAGCCAAAGAGAGGCAGTCTTTCACTCCATCTGTAGACACACGACAGTGCAGAGAAAGCTCCTTCCTTAGCCATTGGAGGCCAGCACCTTCTTTCTGTGGTAAAGAAGTAAAGCTCCTGCGTTAGCCATTGCAGAGACAAAAGTTGCAGTCGCAGACAAGGAAATCTACCTCACCCATAGTGAAGAGCTCCAGGTGAAAAACAAGAGGCTATCAGCCGATCAGGTATGTATGATCTGTTACATTTCTTATATATGTAATTCCTTCGTTACTTCAAAAACTTTCTTGATTTGCAACCCTTCATTTTTATTTTATTTTATACGTCCAAACTGCAAGTTTTGTTTATGATCTGGGTATAGTTTGCTTGTTTTCTTCATAGTTATAAGACACGAGGGTTCGACCCAGCCGGGTTGACTCGCTGGTATGCGGGTCAAAAACAAAGTGCCCTTGATGTTGTTTTGCTAAATAAAAAGATATCAGTTCGAAGTAAGACCGTCTTCTCGAGGCGTCCACCGAGTTGATTTATCAAACTAAACCGGGTTTTATAACTATAATTTCGATGACTTCATGGTGCGATATTGACTCAAGGGTGAGATTAATTTACTGGATACGATTTTAGGAATTCATGTCAAAAGTCCCTCTTTTTCTTTCATTCTCCCTCCCTCCCTATTCATAGCAAAAATAATAGGAATAATGGTGCCCTGGAAAAGGGATGGATATTTTCATGATTTAATTGAACTTAAATATGTCAATTAATGTCCGAGAAAATCGATTCCGGGGGCATGGCAAGGGAAAGGATACCTCATCCTTGTAATACCGATTAGGGATTAACTCGACATGTAATCTAGGTTATGAGGTATATGATTCAGAGTGTTGATTTAAGGTAATTTAATTTTTATTTTTTTTAATTAAAATACTATTATTTTGATAAAATTAAAATACAATTATAAATCAGCAGAAATATTTTATGATTTTAATTCTCTAATGTCTTTATAATTTAATCTTTTTCTAATTTCTAAATTATTTCATATTTTTTTCTTTATTTTAGTGTAAACCATGTTTTAAAAAGAAAAAAATAATTTATTTCTTATAATCTTTAATACAAATGATATATTTGAACCTTTTAGTTAGGCTAGAAAGCTTGATCTTATCAAATTATTTTCAAAGATTCTTATCTTATCAAATTTTTTAAAAAATAAGAATTAAAAGAAAAATTATCTTTTACCTTGGGTAACGTGAAGAGAGAAGTTGATATTTGATTGGATTTTTGAAGAAGACAACTGAAATGACAAGGGAAGAAACCTAATTGAAATTAATACTATGTTTTTTTCCTCGCTTGATCATGGCCCCGAATGCACTAATTAAGTCAGGTATGGATGTGACCACAAATTTACATTATAGTAAAAGTAACATGAATTATTACAAAAAGTCAAAAACATCTTCATTACTGGAGCCCATTCATGTAATTTAAAAGGCGGATCATGCATGGGTTAAGGGAGTTAACCCTAACTTAGTCCCTATAATTTGGAAAAATCAATTAAGTAGTCCCCATGATCTCGAAAACCATATATGTACTCTATATATTTTTAAACATGATTATAATTTTTTTTTTCAAGAGTATTGAGTTTGACCGCAACGTCGGTCCAAGAGCTGTGGGTCCGAACATTGGATCCAAGAATCTTGGATCCGGACACTAGACTTGAAAGCCTAGGATCTTGCTGTTATGCCTGACTTGAGCGCTTGAGGTTTGACTGCTCTGTTTGACCGAAACGCTTAGGGTATGACAATCATATCTGATCCCGGTACTAAGAGTTTGATAGCCATGTCAAGCCCTAGCATCTGGGGCCTGACAGCCTTACCATGCACCAACAAAATCCGAATTGACTATTTTGTCTCCGGTCATTATTTTAATGTCAAATGCACCTCATGAGAAAGACAATTCCTTCCCCATTGCATGCTTAGCAAGTTTTTTTGGCAAAGATAACTTATCATTACACTACTTCAATCCACAATAATTTGTGTCCAAGTAAACAATGAGAGGGCTAATAAGCCATTTTAATATATTGTATAATATGGACTATCTTATCTGATTGCTATAAAAAAAATCCATCCACAATATAAACATATAAAATATTATATTTCAATCCAAAAGTTTAAAATATTTAAATTATGTTAATTTTATTTAGAAAAAAGAATAAACATGATGAGATCTGAATTCATGATTGTTTTGTTAGTAAGATTTTGATATTATATCAAATAATTATTTTTACTAAAAAAAAACTTAAGCTATTAGATGAAATTTTAAAATATAATTTATATTATTTTAAAAAAAATATCTTACAATACAATAATTACTAAAATCGTAAAAAAGAGAGAATGAAACCGCCTCTTTTTTTAGAGGATGGAGGCTTGGCCGAGAGGGAGGGAGCGGTCTCGGTTGCTGGGGGTAGCGACGAGCTCTCTTAGCTTTGGCAGCAGTAATTCAAGGGGAGATGAGGCCTTTCTAGTTTCTATTGAGAGAGAAATGAGCTGAGCGAAAATGGGGGAAAAAAAGGGGAGGGTAGGAATTTTGATTTTGTTTTGCGATTGAATACGTTCGGCTAAATTCTGATAATCTGCAACAGAAAATCGGTCGCAAATCCATTGCCAGTTACATGTACCTTTCGTGAATCCTGACTTTTTCATATCATTTTTATTTTATGTTAAATAATAAATAATATTCGGATAATAAATATTTAAAATTTTATAGATAAAATATAAATATTTAAATTTTATTTTTAATATAGTATAAATATAACAAAAACCAAAATAGTGGTTACTCCTGGGAATAAGCAAAATCAGGTGCCAGTAGATAGAGTACTTTTTATTAGGGGACCCTTGGTGGATCATTTAAAAACGGTGTCGTAAGCAAACATCCGTATTGTGACAATAATTGCTTTTTGTTGTCGGGTAAACATCCATACTGATTAGTGATTACTGTGCTCACATGGTTTCAAGCCGGTCCAGAGAAATTCAAAGCGTACAGTATCCTTCTAAAACTTTTATTGAGGCTATTTTGGACAACATATATATATTCTACTATTTCCATGCATACTTTGATGTTCTCCGTCAATTATAAATATTTTTTTAAAAATATTTTTTTTGATATTTTTGGATTATTCATATTAAAAATAAATTTGTAAAAAATTAAAAAAATATTATTTTAATGTAATTTTTTTAAAAAATTAAAAAACAATAGTTATTACTGGACCAAACATCTACTTAAAAAGGCGTTGTCCCTCGAGAAAGGGGCAGAACTAGATCAGGAATTCGGTTCATGCAAAATATTTAATTTTTATTATTATTATTTAGTATTAAAATATGAAATAATATAATATTTTTTATTTTAAATAAATAAACTTTTTAATTATTTTGTAATATTAATTTTAGCCTTTCCTATTAAATACTACTGTCTCCCCTGCCTCGAGGCATGGGAACTTGATTGTTATAGGTCAGAATAAAATATCCTTTGTGATTCTTCTTCCTTGGACGACCAACTTGTATATCATGTGTCTCCACATGTTCTGTCTTTTAATCGTTACTCGCTTTTATGAATAAAATAGGATTTTGTCTTTTGTTATTGGCATTGTCGGACAACAACAAATTAGAGGAACTATCCTTCATGAAGTAACTAAATTGCTAAATAGATTTTGCTTTCCAACGACCCAACTACCAGGCCAAAACATTAATTTAATATTTATTTTTTTTTATTAAATTTGATAACATCATCTTTGGCTGAATTTTATTTTCTTTTGGTTACTATAATTATGCTGAAAAATATTTTACTAATATCATACACTACCTACCAGGAAAAGACTTTTTAATTATATTAAAAGAAGAAAATATTTTTTTTAATCATGTTGATGATATTTTTTAATGTGATATACAAAATATAAATGATATAAAAATATTTGTTAAATACTTGTCTAGTAAAAAATGTATTTTTTTTATGATTCTGTCTTTTAAAAATCATGAATTTGTTTTTGTTTTAGGATTTTTTTATTAACGCGCGTGTCCAGGCTAACTTGTATGTACCTCAACTAATTCTACGAGTTTTGAAGTTAACGACCATATAAACCTACAATGACCATCATATTAACATCTACAGGTCTCGAACTTGAGATCATAAGGGAGTAAACCTCTTGATTCAAAACTCTTATCACTGGATTACTTACTAAATAGTTGTTTTAGAACCTTCAATCTTTGACATCTTCGCTCGTAACCAAAGGCCACATAACTTGCGATCCTTAATTACGAAATCATGTAGGTGGTTGAAATTGATTTTTAAAGTGTTTTTTAATTAAAAAATATAAAATTAATTTTTTAAAAGTTTTTTTTAATTATGTTGATGTTTTCGTTTTAAAAATAAAAATTTTTAAAAGATATATTTTTAATTAAAAATCAACATTCACTTCTTCAATAAACACACTGTTTCACGAGATTTGCCCTGCCTGGGACTTTGTGGCTTTATTCAATATAAAACAAAAAGAAAAAGCTCACGCCTCACGGCGGATTAGAGAACATGGAAAAGTAGCCATGAAAATATTTACACGCGCGACAGCCTTTTCGCAAGTGGGCTGTTGTTAATACAACCAAAAAGTTTCGTGTAAAGCGACAACATCATAGAAGGCTCATTTGCATCTTTTATACTATATCCTTAGTCACTAAGGGAATGCTGGGATTCCAAGGGATCTTTTCTTTTTATTTTATTTTTTATAATAGGGATCCTTTTTATTTTAATCATGTCCTGCTCAATGATCATGAATCATGATCATGATCCCTCTATCAAATATATTACTTAATAATATATTTTTATTTTTTAAAATTTATTTTTAATATCGTTACACTAAAAAGTCTAAAATTATAAACATTTAATTTTTTAAAAATTAAAAAATCTTTAAAATCATCTTTTGAACGAAAAACAAAAACACTCTACAATAAAGCGTAAGAAGTTTGAGGTGATCAATTAGTGTTTTCCACGAAGTTAATCTACATTATAACATAAAAAATGTTAATTTTCAATTCATTGACGGGTTTCCACTCTTTGGGTGGGAAGCTTACATAAGAACCCCTGTGGGACGTGATTCGTTAGCGACGCACCTTTGACGCCGCCGTGCTACGGGTACCCCGTCCCAATTGGATGGCTAGGGTTTTCTTCGTATAAAAAAGAACACATTCATGGCTTAAATTTTTCCGGACAAAGATTATCATCGACATTTTGTTTTCACCGGGACCATCCTACCGTGGGGACACATACAGGTCACCCGTGAACCGGAGCCTAAAACACTCTTTCATGGCTTAAATTCCAAGCGTTGTTTTGTTTAAATTAAAATGCCATGTGAATTTGTAACCATAAAAGTAGGCGTCGTGGAGCTGGCGTACTTTAATTAAAATTTATTTTTTCCGAGTATTACCTCCAGTTAAGCAATTAAGCTCCACAATTGGGTTGATCAAGCACTCGATTATTTAATTAAGTAAATTAATCACACTACCGTTATTCGGAACGAAATAGGTGGTTAGCTCTTTAACTTAACCTGCGCATACTCGCTCTCCCTCCATTTCTCTTTAGCCACTGCGATCTACTTCGATCTCTCTTTCTAAACTCCTTGAATACTTAACTTTTTTTTTTTTTTTTTTATGGTTTCTAACATAAAAATCCACAGACCATGAATTCTCAGTCGAAGCAACGACCAGAGGTAATTCTCTCGTTTCCTTTTTCCAATATTTTGATTTGGTTAAATTTAAATGGAAACTGAGAGTGAATTTGGGGCAGATAAGTAGAGCTGAAACGTGTTGTTCTTTGGGTTATTGGTGCATACAGCTCTTTTGGCCAAGAGTGGTGGTTCGTAAATGGCTAAATATCAGCTCCAAAGACTCCGATTACAGCGCCGACTCTGAAGACGATTACGCTTCTTCTGATTCTGCTTCCGAAACCAATGGTAACGCCAAAATTCCGAACTCTCTAAACGTGAGAAAGAATTATTGAGTTTTTTTTGTCCTGGTTTTTGAAGGAATTTTGCTTGTGACTTGGTGCAGAGTTTGTTCAATGCCAGAGAGAATCGCGATTTGGAGGTAACAGAGGGGAGGATGTTCAAGGTGATCTCAACTTTATTTGCTTTTTTTTACTCCTTCTCCTTTTCTTATTAAGTTTCGAATTCGCAGCTGGAATCTTGATTTCTGGCACTTTGAGTTTAAATTAGTGGGTGTTTCGATTAAAGATATAATTTTAAATTTTAAATTAGTGGGTATTTTGATTCATGATTTAATCTTGAAATGGTTACAAGCATTTGATTCTTGAAGATAGTATAAACTGTGCCTTTTATTCTGTAAAGAATTTTATTGATTTTGGAATGTAGAAATATTTTTGTTTTTGTAGTTTGGTGGGATTATATTTTATGGTTTTGGGGATTTATAGAATTCAATTTTGGCATGTAACTTAGTGGATTCCATAATGACTCCTTATGCTTACTTTCTCCTATAAAAGCTGGCATATGTAATTGAAAATGGGTGATGACGCCCGCTATATTTTGACTCATAGTTAAATGTAGGTAGGCACTAATGCATTTGCTATTACTTTATTTAGGTATTTAAAGAAATCTTCAAACCATGGATCCTGATGGTTTGTTGTGGTGGTCCTTTTGGTTTTCTTGCTTTTCTTTTCAATTTTATGCTTGATTCAGATTGTGGTACACGCTTGAGGTGCCTGCATGACAATATTCCATCATGGCATCAGAATGAGTCAATATATATATATTTTCCTGATTCTACATAGATGCACGGGCCTTGTTTTCCAAATGTTATTAAAAAAGTACATAAAAAATGAAGTCAGCTATTTCCCTGTTTTGGAAGTGAATCAGTTATGGCTGCTTCAAACTTGAGTCAGCATTGTTGAGAAGTTTCTTTATACTGTATTGCTTCTTCTTTTTCTTTTTTTTAACTTATTTCCTGGACAAATATTTTAAACTCCAGATGCTATTCCAAGGATAAGGAGACGAAAGTCAGAGACATTTAGAGCACAGTATATAAACATAAACGAAATCAGGTCCTATACCCTTCCCTTATATCTTGATAATTTAAGAGTAAACTCTAGTTACACTGATGCTGAAGATTGTTGTTTTGTTTTTTGGTAATCACATTGCGATACTTGATGCTTTCTTTTTTATTGGAAAAAATTCTGGTTCACCTACTGGTAACTAAGTAAATTGAATTTTGACAAAATTCGTTGTCAGAATATGCGTCGGGACATGGAATGTTGGAGGAAAACTTCCACATGATGACCTGGATATCGATGACTGGATTGATACTGATGATCCTGCCGACATCTATGTGTTTGGGTATGTGTTTCCCTGCACCTCCTCCAATGTTGAACTTAGTTTATCTAAACGTAATCTGCTATTTAAGACCTGAAAAAGGTAATATGTTCTCTGCCCCGCAGTCAACGTTAATCTTATCTAAGACCTAACATCAATACAATTAAATATCAATCTTCATTGATACAGTTAAGCCTTACTCTAGCTAAGAAAGAATATGATCAATTTCAAGAGAACCCCATATAAATCAAACAGCGTTATTGATAACAGCCAAAGAGAGAGCATTAAGTATGAACCTCTAATTCTGCCTTGATGGAAACTGAAATTTCCACCCATAATTGTATGTGCTCTTATCTAAGACCTAAACATAATTATATGTGAATGATGTGGTTTCATATCCACTTGACATAACTCCAGCAATTTAATTTACTTATTGCCTTAACTTGCTGTGTGTGTTGTTTGTTCTTTCTCATGAAATGCATAATTTGTCTTCCTAGACATGTCAATTGTGGTCTCAAACTGGTTCTTTGTTTTTCTCTGTTATATCCAAGTGATTTCACTTGAGAAATATGACAAATGCTTCATTTTTACAGGCTCCAGGAGATTGTACCCTTAAATCCTGGGAATATCCTTGGTGCTGAAGATAGCCGCCCAGTTCCAAAGTGGGAAAACATTATTCGTGAAACACTGAACAGAATTCGACCAGCAAGGACTAAGGTTAAATGCTACAGTGATCCTCCATCCCCATCAAAATTCATGCCATCTGAGGATGTGCCCACCATAGAAGAGGAGATATTACTTGAAAGTGATAGTGATATTGGTGAAGAAATTCATCCCTTGGATGAAGAATTCAAAGGTTTTGATGAACTCAATGATATATCAATCACAGGTAACATGAGCGTGAATTCTGGAGTTCCAGACGGTACTGGTAGCGAAAAATTACGTGAGCCAGTAGAGTGGGATTTACAGAAGCAATTTTCTTCTCCAAAAAAATTAGATAGATTAAATTGCTTGCGGACAGAAGATTCTGCAGGAGATGTAGAAGCATTGGCAGCTCCTCGAAAATTAACTAAAATTCTTAGTGGTTCTGAAAGGCTTGGCTTGAGCTGGCCAGAGCCCCCTTTAAACTTGGTATCTCAGCATGTTTTGCCAAGACCAAATTCCTTCAAATCAGTTAAATCATTTAAAGCAACCAAGTCTTTTGGAGGATATAGTTCTTTTAAGTCTGTCTCAAATGAAACACAATCAGGATTGGCTTTGTTTGCCGAGCTTGACTTTGAAGCTCTAATGAAACGGAAAAGAAGACCATCATATGTAAGGATAGTGAGCAAGCAGATGGTTGGAAGTTTTCTCACTATTTGGGTTCGTAGGAGCTTGCGTAAGCTTATCCAGAACGTAAAAGTGTCCACTGTTGGTGTCGGTGTTATGGGCTATATTGGTAACAAGGTCTGTTTCCTAACCAAATTTTACTTGCATTTTGGTCATATTTTTTCTTATGCTACCAGTGTGATGGTTCTCATATCACACACTGTGACAAGTGAGAGTTCCTTTCATATTTAGATTAAGGTCCTGTTTGTCTTTGCGGCCACGCAACGCTTTTCAAAAAATTTGAATTTGTTTTTGCTTATAATTATTTTTTTGGTATTTTTGGATTGTTTTGATGTGTCGATATCAAAAATAAATCTTAAAAAATGAAAAAAAATATTATTTTGATGCATTTCCTTGCAAAAAGTACTTTGAAAAACAATCGCTATCATAATGTCAAATACCACCTGAATTTGCTTTCATGGTTGAGCATGTATAGGTTAATAGAATGTGAAAGCTTGTCATGCTCTCTGAAAATTTTCACTGTCTTAACATTGTTAGGAGATTGCAAATCTAATTTTAGAGAAACTTTATTAGATAATGTTATGTGAAATCTTGTTTCAGGAAAGCTAAATGCTTAATTCTTGCTTCTGATGTCTTGTAATTGTTATCATGCCTAGAAATGGGTGAAAATATTTTCGTCATTTTTGTTTTGAAATGCAAATATGCACTGCATCAAATCCTTTTTCATTTAAGGTAATCCTTCACATAGTATGACAGTTCTTCAATCTTTCAGGGATCAATATCAGTCAGCATGTCTATATATCAGACATCTTTCTGCTTTGTATGCACGCATCTCACATCAGGTGAAAAGGACGGGGATGAACGCAAAAGAAATGCTGATGTTCATGAAATACATAGAAGAACTCAATTTCGTCCCCTTTCCAGTGTTGGGCTTCCTAAAAACATCTATGATCATGAGTGAGTATATGGCATCTAAATACAAACGCAACATTTCTTGTTTTGGCCCCATATTAGACATCCTTCACACTTTTGAAATTGTTCTTTCAGCCTTCGGGAAGCTTCTTGTTGCTGGTTGTTTGCACATTTTTCACTTCAATAGAAGACTATATACCATAATACTAACCTGTATCACTTCTGCAGAAGAATTATCTGGTTGGGTGATTTGAATTACCGCATCAACTTATCATATGACAAAACACACGAACTCATCTCTAGAAAGGAGTGGTCCCAGTTAGTGGAGAAGGACCAGGTACCTAAGTGATTGTTAATTTTTTAAAGAAAATTTTGTTATAAGACATCAAAGTATTTTCCCTTGTGAGTGATTTCATATGTGGACGCTTGCATGTTCACACCTCCTAAGGTGAATTGTCTGAACTTTGAATTTCATTTTAATAGCATTGTTATTTTGGCTATTTTTTAAATGTTTGAAAACTAAGGGACTGCATATTTGTGGGTTTCTACAAGACTCAGTTAACTTAGTTGCTAGGATGCAACCTACCTGTAAATTTTCCTTTACATGTTACCATGACAGCTTGTACGAGAACTAAGAAAAGGCCGTGCATTCGATGGATGGTCGGAGGGTACATTGAATTTTGCACCAACATATAAATATGAGATGAATTCAGATAAATACTTTGGAGAAGATCCAAAGGCTGGAAGGCGTATTCCTGCATGGTATGCTTCTGCATGATTCAAGTAGTTATAATAGTGTTTCCACTTATCTGCGTAGTTCATGTTTATTAGTTCATCTCCTGCAACTGTATATTTTATTGTTTTATTGTGTTGTTTTAGGATATATTCTCTGTTGAAATGAACCCTATTCATGATTTTGTATTTACTGCTACAAGGTTTAGACTGTTTTTTCCGTCCATTTGTTTGTTAGTTGCATTCAGTATCTAGGATTATCATAGGTAATGTGGCTTTTGTTGCTAGTTGGCTGTTCACATTATCTTTTAGAAATGATGCGTACCATCCTTACACTTGTGTCTGGGGTATGTTGTGGTATCATGTTAGATTTTTCTCTTCGTATACCATTCATTTTATTTTTACTTTCTGAGGCTAAGGTTTATTTTGAATCCTCTTAAGATTCAAAGTTTCATTCACTAGTATTTTTCTTAATTCCTTTTAGGTTACCATATCCCTATTAGCTTTATGAAAACATACCAACTGATACACAAGCATTCCAAATGGGTGAACTGCAGTGCCCAACTGGTGGTGTTTGGTGGCCGTCCCAGAATCTGTCTTTTGTCTATCATTCTGGTAAAGATGCTGGAAGATGACCATGTATAGGAATGATTATCGTATCAAGACAAAATAAGTTGCGAATTACTTAACCTTGAATGGCAAAAACATCATCAGCCCTTCCCTGCATCCGTTCTCCCTCTTTACATTCACTTCCTCTTTCACCCTCTACTTTTCTACCACTAATGTGCTCGCTGTCACAGCCACCATTATTTCTGAACCCCCCAGAGAAAATTGAACATGGTGGATTTTAGAATATTATTCAAGTAAAATTTTATATTCTTCGCGTAAATTCTTCAACTTTCAACTTTTTGCTTAATAGCATGGTTACATTATTGTGTGATTATCAGTATCTTCTATGAATATACACCATGTGCGCGCTAATCTTTCAGGTGCGATCGCATCCTTTCATATGGAAAGGGAATGAAGCTACTGAACTACAGGAGAACAGAGCTAAAACTTTCAGATCATCGACCTGTGACTGCCACATTTATGGCTGAGGTTGAGGTGTTTTCTCATAGGAAGCTACAGAAGGCACTCACATTAACAGATGCAGAGATTGAAAATGAGGAAGTTGTGGCAGACTTGGGCAATGATGTCGGAATGAGCCAGTTGAGATTGGAGCAGGTGAGCACTAAGTTATGTTTGTGAACTGCATAAATGTTAACTGGTTGATTCTATGTTAGGTCTTAAGGGTGCAGTATATAGCATTTCTAGGAGTGAAGTATACAGGGAAAGGAATCTAGAGTTTTTAAACCTTACTCTTACACGTAAAAAGACCTTAAATGAGAAATGCTGTAGCTTCTTCTTTGCATACAACTGCTGATTCTGATTGAAAACAGTCAGGGCTGTTTTCTTGGTCATCATAATGCCCCTGTTTAAAGCCCTTATGCTGCTGGAAGACATTGTATGAACTCATTTCACTGCAGTGTTATACATCTTTTAGCAATGGTGGTGTGTTTTATTGAAGTTGTCACACTCTGAAAACTATTATTTGTTCATAATTCAGATTAAAGTATAAATTCTGTTCCTTGCAACTTCTAATAGAAGTTAATGTGCGAATTCAATTATCATTTCATACCTTTCATTATCTAGGGCCCGGTGATAGCAGGCTAGTCAAGCAATCATTTTAGATGACATGAGTCACTGGGGCAGGTTTAGGCATAACTATTGGAATTTTAGATGACTTTGGGACTGGGTTGTGGCCCCTAAAATCTGAGTGGTGCATGAATGGGCGCACTTTGGTGAGCTTGACTTCTATTTGGTTTCCTGTCGAGGCCGGGCAAGGTTTAAATGGTAATAATCTGATCTTGAATCAGTACCAGTTTTGTGCTTTAAAACCTCAGCTAGATTTCATTGGCCGTGAGCAAGATTGTGACTAGTTAACCCATCAACTACTTACTTGAATTGTGTTGTTCTCACATAGAGATAGAAATAGTTGTATCAGGAATTTAAGATCTAGTATCTAGTGTATACAGTGAGTGGTTCCTTTGCTCAGATTTAGATATCGTGTTTAGTTATGATTAGCCTTGAACTTGGTATTTTGTATGTCTAAAAAATATACCTGGCCTAAGTTTGTGTGCCCACCACATGATCACACGATGCTTAATTTCAAAATGCTGAAGAAAGCTTGATTGAAGAAAGCACTTTTTTGATCCTTTATGATCCCTCATATCTTGAAATATCATTTATTCAATTGTTGCCCAGCGAAAACAGAATCCTGGAATTCTTCCTTGGAATTTTTGCTTGAAATGGTTGCAAGGGATTATCGCTATAAAATACTTATACCCCTGTGGAAGCAATTCAAATGTTTACCTACTCAGTATATTTTAGCATCAAAAGAATGAAAAGAAAGCATAAAAGTTAACAAGAAGAGGAAGAGTTTCATTTATAGATTATTTGAGGGCCGCCATTTATAGGCCCTTGAGTGGCCATGAGTGTATCAAATGGTTTCTTCTGTTCGGCTATTTTGGTTCTATACTGGCTTAATGTACCATTTTGACCACGACTTTTACAGGATATCACTTTTTGGTAGCGTTGAGGAGGACTACCCTGTTATGAAGGCTGAGAGTGGCATCCTGACAACTATGCTATTACTACCCTACCTTAGATTCATTCATTGATTTTGTTATTTTTTGCATGATACTGTGCATTGAGCTTCCTGTGTTAATGTGTTCATAGTAGGGGTCTTTTTTTTCTTCAGAGAAAACATAGGAGTCTTTAACTGTAAGATTAGTTAGAATGCGCGGTGGCGTATACATGTGCCATGATGTATGTTATATGTATCAGAGATCAATCCACGGGGTTTATGAAGGTTTTTAATGTTGTAAAAAAAAGAACAGTTAATGTTTTTGCCAGTTGCTGCTGCTATGTATACGTGTGTTTACTACTTTACCTTGGTTAAACTGAAGAATGAAGAGCGTATCCTTGTTGTGAGCATGTTGCTCTCTCCTACGTAGAGAAATTTCTTCACACCAAGCCATAGCAAGTTGGCTGATTTGACTGTGCTTTGCTCTATTCTCTGTGTACTGGAATTAATTATCTTAGTTTGATAATTTTTTTTGAAAATATATAATATTTTTTATTTTTAATATTAGGACAATAATATAAAAACACTAAAAAAATTATTTTGAAACAAAAAAAAATAAAAAAAATAAAATATTTTTTTAAATACAAAAACAAACTTACTTTTATTAAAAAAAATTAATTTTTTTTTAATTCTTTAAAATACAAAAAACAAACTTCCTCTTAATCATCTTCTTATCATTAAACTTGTGGTCGGCTTCTCCACTACGTGGCGCAATTTTACACAAGCGTATGGATTTTCTTTAATTTGTATCCCAACCTCTTTTTTTTCCCAACCAAGTATCTTAACTCTTTGATTGTGATTAATTATGTACTAAATTGAATAATAAGATGTTTGACCAGTAGATGAGTGTTTGGATCTTGGAATAGTAGAAAAATGTTTATCAGGATTGGCAGCATACTAATAGCGTCGGACAAAATGTGTTTTATTTATTTTATATAAAAATTAATTGTTTTTTAAATTTATTTTTGAATTATTTTGATATTAAAAAAATTTAAAAGATATTATTTTAATATATTTATTAATAAAAAACACTTTAAAAAATAATGATAAACACGCCCTTTCTGTTAAACCAAACATTTAATTTGTTGATATACCCAAATATAAAGAGAAATCCATTTGGAATCATCCAATCGAGAAATTTCAAGAATTGAAAAACTTCATTAAACCAAAAAAGAAAAAAAAGGAGTTCGAACTTTGAAGAGTACACGAATGACAAACCGAGCATATATTATATGGTAATCGCAACACTGCATTTCGAAATCCACGTCCATTCTGTTAGATCACTCTTGATGTTCCTTCTCAAGGTACCCCTTCAATCCCTCACTCTCTCTTTTATTTCTGTCCTCTTTTCCTGTCTTTTTTTTTTTTTATAACTAAAGTGGAATTATTGTGTCTGTCCTTTGGTAATAGACATGGAGAGCTACTGCATTTGGTGTTTATGGGTACCTCAATTTCACCAAATCCGCTTTCATGTAAGTAAACTTCCATGTTTTTGTTATCTCTTTTTTCTTCTTGGCCTCTGTTTTATCTCTGACGTCGTGTTGTCCATGTTTTCTTTTCGTTCTTGAATAATACGAATTTCCCATGATTATTTACAGGGAACACTCCAAGAAATTCAACCCGGAAGATACGCAGGCGAGGATTGATGGGAAGAATTGTGTAGTAACAGGGGCTAATTCTGGCATTGGTTATGCAACTGCCGAGGGTCTTGCCTCACGGTTATCATCCTTTTTTCCTCTTTACTTCATATCATATATAGTGCTTTCTTTTCTTCTTGAATTTAAGATCTTTAAAAACTTTCTTGAAATTAAATATTTATCATAGCTGTATATTTTGTCAATAATGTTATTCAGTGGGGCAACAGTGTATATGATATGTCGTAGCAAGGAGAGAGGGGAGGCTGCTCTTTCTCAAATTCAATCTACAACAGGAAACCAAAAGGTCCATTTGGAGGTACGATGCTGACCACTCCGGCAGTATATGATTTTGTTCCTTTTTAACTGTTAGTGAATCTCTCTATGCTCAAGAACTTCTATTTGAAAGCTTTTGGTGAATTAAAAAAAAGTGGGAATTGTATTGTATTTATGGTTGTTAACATGGTGCATGGATAACAATTTTTAAGAACTTTGTTCTGATGTTAAATGCCTTGCTACTTTTAACTCTTGCAGGTTTGTGATCTTTCATCTGTCAGTGACATCAAGTCTTTCGCATCCAGGTTTTCTTCAAAGAATGTGCCAGTTCATGTTTTGGTAAAGTTATACATCTTTTGACACAATCCCTATGAAAGAGAGTGTTATATTTGCATTTCTATGGTGTACAAGGTCTGTAACTAGCTGGCTGACTGGCTGTACGTATTGTGGTTATGGAACATGCTTCTTACTTTCATGATTCTGAAACTATATTTTGCAAATCCATTGAAGAAAATTATGTGGTTCATTTTTTTGATTCTGGTCATGTGACAATCTTATGGAACTTAGTTTGGAATTATTTAGACTGATTTTTTTGTAACTTCCTATGAATTGATGGAAATCTGACGTGGGTATACTTTTCTGCCTTTAGGTTAACAATGCTGGTTTTCTTGAGAATGAACAAATTACCACATCTGAAGGGTGAATTGTCACTTATTGATATTTTACATCAAAAGCCAAATTTTTAACACATTGAAGTCTCATTGTTTCCCATATAGAGAAATTAATTCACTGCTTTAATTCTCTTTTTCTGCAGATTTGAACAGAATTTTGCTGTGAATGTGCTGGGCACTTATTCCATGACTGAATTGATGTTGCCTTTGTTGGAGAATGCTGCACCTGATGCTCGAGTCATCACAGTTTCCTCTGGTGGAATGTACACAGCTCCCTTGACCACAGATCTACAGGTAACTTTTGTTGTGAAATTCTTTACTGTCATTTTTACAGCTGGATACTTATGGAACTCACAACTAATTTTTCTCAATGCAGTTTAGCAAAGGAAAATTCAACGGTGTTGAACAGTATGCTCGAAACAAGCGAGTTCAGGTTTGCTATTTTTGCATGCTAGAGCTTACATATCTTCTTCAGTCATAAATTGCTTGGATGTTGTGATTTTGTGGATATCACCTTGCACTTGCTTTCCCTCCTTCAGCTGAGTTGGTTTCATTTATATGGTGAAAAGGATAGAATGTTTTGGATTTATATTTTAGCTCTGATTCTTGTTTTATGCTCTCCTGCATTCTTGACGCACATATTCTCTTCTTTTGTTGCTTTTTGATATATTTTTTTTAAACTGGTTTCCAAATATAGGGTTAGAAATTGATTTCATCCTGTTCATTGTGATGATATATTTTGCTATCAACTCATGGTGCGAAAATGCATGAAAGATGGTGATGCATTAACTGAATTGAATCGTGTTGACTCGGGTAACATGTATTGAAAATCCATATAAACCAGATGGTGGTGCGGATAGAAAAATTTCCAGTTCTATCAATTTCTGTTTTCCCTCAACTTTTGTACTTCCAACTCAATATTCTCATTTGTTTCATTTAATGCATGGGCTTATATTGGTTCATGCCTTCTTTCTGCCCTACGTTTTTAGAAGAAATTTAGGCTGCATTGAATAAGGGTGTGCATGCAATCGTTTATATACCACTCTGAAAATTAAATGATGATTTTCTTCATGATAACTGCCTTTCTTTGTTAGGTGGCATTGACTGAGAACTGGGCTGAAATGTACAAGGACAAAGGGATCTCGTTCTATTCAATGCACCCGGGTTGGGCTGAGACACCAGGAGTTGCTAAAAGTTTACCTGATTTCAATAAATCGTAAGAAACTTTTCTGTTTATTATGATTGCAATAACTCCAATTTATTCCACTCACCTGCACATGTATTCTTACTTTGAATTGTACGTATTCCAGATTATCAGGAAAGCTAAGAACAAGCGAGGAAGGGGCAGACACTGTTATTTGGTTGGCTTTACAACCCAAAGAAAAGCTGACACCAGGTGCTTTTTATTTCGATAGAGCTGAAGCTCCCAAGCACCTGATGTTTTCTGCTACTAGAGGCTCTCATTCATTGATAAACAACATTGTCGAGGATCTTCGTTCCATGTCCAGACTTTCTTCTTGAATTAAATGCACCGGTCAATGCTTATAATGAACTTTTGTTTTTAGATTTTTTGTTTAAAGTTAAATTTGAAAGTGATGATAGCTTCAGTTGGAGTGGTGGTTTAAGTAATTCTGCTCGTGTATTCACAGCTAATTGCTATGGTGGTTCCGATGTCTCGGTGTATTTTCTGTTTTTATAATTGCAACATGTTAATCTATTTGCATCTTTTTATATGGATAACGAAATCATTTTGCTATAGAATTACTCCTTTTGTTTGAAAAATAACATCTAGTCAAGCATATACCATGACACAATTACAGAAGATGTGGATCAGCCTGTGCCCTACACAAAACAGCCCCAGTGCTGCATTCCTACTTAGATTTGACCAAGGAATTACCCCGATCCCGTACCGTACGCTACATGTCCATTTACATAGTTATCGGCGGATCCCAGGAGTCTTTTCTTTCTCAGCCAATACTGCCGAAACCTTTGCCTAGCATACTCCATATAGTCGAAGTCTATTTTGTTTACATACCCCTGCAACCAGTAGAAACACGTTACATGAAATCACTCACGCATGCAATTGTGAAGAACAAGGATAAAGCAGGATGCTGAATGCTTACCGAGATTATTCCCCATAATCCCCAAAAGAGATGGCTGGCCAGAGTGTACCTTTCCACCTCATGAAGTAGTAGCACCGCTTCATCTTCAATGGGCTGCTTCCCTGTATGGATAACAGGAATTTTCCATGTAAAATAAAATGAGAATTCTCGTATAATTTGCAACACCATAAAACATGAAGACAGCAGCATTGTTCTTTCTCCTTATAATTCAATTACTCAGTAGTATTTCATAAAAAGAGACCCAACAAAATGACGAATTTTAGTAGTCATGTTGCTACCAAAGTCATTGAGCTCCATTTTTCAACATATCTTATCTAGTCACAAGTCCAAAGACACCTAGGCGTACAGGAAAATTGAACTTCCGTGTTTGAATGAGCATTGTTGATCTAAAAGTCACATTACCAGAGGTAGTCAAGCATGTCTATTAATGGCACGTCTTGATGACATCAGTGTAGACCTGACCTGTTCCATTCCATTACCGATCGATAATTTATTGTGTCAAGGTCAAAATGGAATACCCATGGTCAAAGCGCCATTAACATCAGCAGTAAGCTTTTGCAAACCTAAGACTAGAAGAAAACACAGTTCGTGTTCTTTTTGTTTTTCTCTTTACATTCATGTTCTCAACAATATATAGTTCAATCATACACTTAACAGTTGAACTTCTTGTCTCATAAACTTCAATTTAAATGCACAAGAAATCTATAAACTAACCTTCAGAACTTAGATATGTGTCAACAAATCTGCGGCGCTCCTCAAGTCCTGTTTGCAGATGCAATAAAGGAAAGCAAACTAATTAGTCCAGGGGGATAAAGTATAATCTAGATCACAAAACATTGAAATGGAGAAAGGGTAAAATATGGAGACAGCAGAATTGAAGGATAAAAATAAATTCGACAAGTTGCACACCTGGGTATTTATTATAGTCCAAGATATGTGGCGTTCCAGAATGATAATTCGCTACCATTTCGCAGAAGTGATTTGCAAGGTCATACGCAACAGGATTGAAACTTGCATACTCGTAATCCTATAAATGAACGAGCGATTTATAAGGAAAGGAATGCCTTTTATCAACAAAGTTAGTCCTAGGCATATTTTCTTACAATTGCAGTTCATTAATCACGATACTGAGCAGAGAATAACCCTAACAAACAAGGCATATACAGAATAGCATAGAATGCTTCAAGGTATTGATAGAATGCAAGTGTAAAAAGGGAGGAACAGGGCACTTTATGAAAATCCGGTTGAAGTTTGGCAACTGGAAATCCTAAACAAATTACGAAGTGCATTTTTAATTAAGGGATTGGATGGCTACTATTTTCAAGTTCATAACTTGAAATGCAACGACAAAACTGTATGTTAACATAGAAGAATTCAGCCATGCAAATAGAAAACAGCCTTGTGAATATCATTAGATATCATTGAAGGAAGACAAGTAATACCTCAAAAAAAGGCGGACCTGCCCACTTCTTATTTTTTATTTATTTTTCCTTTTATATCATTTGTGCAGTTAAAACTTCTGCTGCGATTAGATAACAGTAGAATGCACTGTCACCATGCAAACATCATTTGCAGTTTCTTGCTATAAGAATTTCAAACTAAACCAGATGTTACCACTGTATGTTTTCATGGAATTGGGATATATCATGCCATTGAGCTCCAAAAGCAATGATCTTGTATATAGTTATATAGTATAGTTAACAAAACAAGGAAACTTACGATTAAGGTGATTGATCTTGTCTCTTCATCGAGCATTATGTTGCCATACTGCAGGTCATTGTGACAAAACCCAATATCTAGATAGTCATGTGACAGCTCCTTCTCTAGCATACTGATCTCATCTTCTAGACTATCCAAACGAAATTCTTTCACACATTTGGCAGAGCACATGCTTTTGGCTTCAACCAGCCAGTCCCTAGGAAGATCAGAAGAAAGGCATCAGAATATTTTCAATGATAAAAGAAAGACCTTTAACTTATCATATCAATACCTCATCCTGTTCCAGAGGAGTACAGTCCTAGGACCGGGCATCTCAAGATTGTGGAACTCTCTCATCTTCGCAGCCACCAGAGCAGATATTTCATGGTCACGAAGATCAGCAGCTGATAGTGTCTGGACATCCACCCAAGAAAAGGAGGAAAATGAAAGAGAAGATTAGTTGATTCATAACAAGTACTGATACCTTCTCCCTCAGCGCTGGTTTCCTCGGATAAAATCTGATCTAAAGAGGTCAATGCGAGATTCCTAGCCATGGTTCAATCTATCAAGCTAAAGATAAGCTTTTCACAAATCATTATGTAAAAACCAATTATTCAATTTGCTTGTCAACTGACAGAGTTTGTTTTTATTAAACCCAGTAACACATAGCTATAGCTCCCGAATTCAATCGAGCTACAATAAATACTGCTGCAGCAGTATCCATTTGACTCTGATCCCATCCTGGAAATGTGAAATGTTTGCAGCAAAAAGTACAAGTAAAAAAAGGGAAAATCCCCAAATTCATGCAAGATGAAAAAACTATGCACCAACAGAACTGTACACACATAAGCGCCTGGGTTTAACTTCTGATCCAACTGTTTACTTTTGCGAAAGAAGGTCAATATTCCACAGCCCTGGGGCTCTTTAACTCAATTTGTGTCCTCTGATTTAGTCCCAACATAATGGGAGCAGAAATATACTTCAACAAACTTGAACATGTAAGATTATGAAGGAGATACTTTATATTTGTCAACTGGTAATAAAATGGTGGATATAATTAAACTTCAAAATCACCATTAACTTAAGGAAGAGGTTCAAATTTCGCTTACTCTAGCATGAATGAACTCTTCAACCCTTCCATCAGCAAACCGGCCAAGAAGCCTAGGACCTTGTCCATGCTTTGACATGCACTCAAAAGTCCTAATCTCATCATCCCTGTTGAAAAAAGCTTCAACACCTTCACCATAAATCCGAACCACTAATTTTCGATCAAGATTACCACACTTTGTAGGCCAGTTTATCTGGAAAACCTCATTAGTCATAGCCCCCTTCAAAGGTATCACCTGCAATGATTCCATGTCATCAACCACATCTCCCCACTCCGATCCTACTGATCGAAGGACTTTCTTCAGCTCATCTGGTAAACTACCGTCGACGAATCCATTTGTTTTCATCACCATCTTTGTAGGAAAAAGCTTGTTGTGACAAAGTTTTAGCTGCAAGAAAGTATGATAATTGGAATCAACTCCAGTCCTTTTAACTTATAGATAATCAATCACAGTCCAAAACAAACCATTAAAAACAAAAACAAGAACTTAAACAAAACCTTCAAGAAACACAAAAGCCAAGCAATTCCCAACAAAAAAAAGAGAAAAAAGTGATGTAGGAAAACACACCCCAAGAAACAGAGACAAGGTCCGAGAAATGAAAGCAATCTAAGATCGTTGAAGCTAAGAATTTATAACACCCAAAAGAAAGACCAGCCAATTAAATATTGGGTTATAATATTAGAAACAAAGAAAATGTGATTATAATTGTATTTATTTATATACTAATCCTAAGGTTACCGTTTCCTCCTTGCTGATGATAAAAAAACGTCGCGAGTAGAATCTGATGGGATTGCGTGTGAGATTCTGTGAGACAGTCACACACGGAGGCTCGGACCAGTTAAACAGACGAATCATGATCTGACACGTGTGTACAACAGAGCGGAATCTTTGTTGCCGATTTTTACAGCAACACGGAGACTTTGTGTAATTGTCAGGGACAGCAGAAAATGTTCAAAGTCAGAAAAACACTAGATGTCGGTCCTTAACTGATCCCAAAGGTCAAATAATTTATCTAAGAAAAGATGACACGTGTTACTTTTTTTGGCTGTTTTACAGGCCTATTCAAGATTATTTAAAGAGTCCTCTTTGTGGTATTTTCTAGGTAGAAAGAAAATATCCGCGTGGTTGGATAGGAGGAGGATGCAAAGTCCAACGTTGCCCTTGTTGTTTTGCTAGAATAACATATTTTTTTAAAAAAAATTGTGAAATAGTACTTTTTTATTGTTATGATTTTTATTAAATATTATTATTTTTAAATATGATAAGATAATCGTCATACTTTTAAAAATAATATTTAAATATGTCACATTCTGAAATGTAACATATCGTAAAATTTAAATGTCTCTCCAAATAAAAAAACACATAATATTTTTTTTTTATCAAAATTCATTGTTGTTGCCACCATTGCCTCAACTCTTTTTCTAGTTCTACAAGCAAAGTAAGTATACTATATTGCTATAAATTTATGTTTGGTTTAATTGAAATGAATAATTGTTTAGGTTGACTTTAGGGTTTGGGTTGAATTTAGGGTTTATTGAATTAATGATAAATTAGTTATAAATACCATCAATTAAGGTTGATTTGATATATGTGAACATGAAAATAAGTTAAATTAATTATTTTAATTAATTATGTGTTGCGTTTAATTTTGGATAAGTTGTCGAATGAGAAATTTTATGTGGATTGTTTGAATCAACTAATAATGTAATTATTTATGTTTGATGATTTCGTGCAATAGAGCATAACTGCAATATAATTATGATGAATTACATGTTGCATTGAATTGTTACTAAGTTGATAAATTTGGTATTTGTTTTTGAATTATTTTAATTTGCTATGAATTTGGATTTGATTTAATGCAATTGAGCATGAAAATATCAATTAGATTTGACATCATAAATTATGTTTAATTTTGGTCAAGTTTGCTTTTATGTTAAATTTTGGTAGTTTGATTGAATCTACTATGAATTTTGTCAATTTGGATAGGGGTAATGCAATTTAGTTAAAATTATGTCTAGTTGACCAGAATCCGATTTGTTTTTTCTTACATAATGTCTTATAACATATTTATGTTATGTCATTACGGTGACACTATTGTTCCTAATGTAAACAATAATATCACATACAATGGCGAGAGTAATTTGTTGTTAAATGGTAATTCAGGCATGTCATATGCAGAAATGAAAGAAATTATTTCTCATGGACTTGCGTGGAATTATAATGATATCGATGTTGAAATAACCTGGAGGTGTTGAATTCGTGAACACCAGTATTTTCTTGTTCTAGTTATGTGTTATGGTAGTTTTAAGACCATGAATGATTCTTTAATCCAAAATGGTTTGAACATGATTATATTGTATGTGAGTAGTTGAACAAAAAATGTGTTTGTTCCAACTTCTTATGGTCTTTCAAAGTTAGTTAGTAAGGAAAAAATAATTTGTTGTCGGATAATTTGCTGCAAACAATAAATGATACAATATTTGACAATTCATTTGCTGATCAACATCGATTTGACTATTCTAAGCCCAGTGACAATAAATATGATGAGACATTAAACCCGAATATGACAGTAAATGTTGATGGTGATGTTGATGATGATGATATTGATGATGAAATGATATCTCATGTCCTGAATTTGTAGATGCTTTTAGGTTTAGTTTTGTTATTTCTCATGATTGGGTACTTAGTCATAGATGTATGCCAGAAGGGTCTGATTTGCAGGTTGGATAAACATTTAGTAGTAAAAATGAATTGGTTAATACAGTTCAACGGTGACACATTGCACATTCAATTGAATACTAAATCCAAGAGTCTGATTCGAATTCTACATTTGTTCAATTACAATATGTGCAAACACCTGAATGTAAGTGTATTTGCATGAGGGATATCATAAAAGATCAAATTCATTTGAGATAACAAAGTTAAAAGGGTCATACATATGTGTTTCGACTTTTGTCCAAAAAAACAATCATCAGCTTTATGCAAATTTTATTGCTAATACTATATCAACCTTTGTTATGAATATCTTTCAATTAAGGTTGCAAGCATACATGATGAAATAAAATTGCATTACAAGTACAAAATATCATATGATAAAACATGAGTTGCAAAACAAAAGGTGCTTGAGCATCTTTTTGGTTAACATGAAGAGTCTTTTAAAACATTACCTAGGTTGTTGTTGGCAATAAATGAATCAAATCCTGAAATAGTTATTGATTGGACACATAAAAGAAATCTTGATGATAGTACAATGATTTTTTAAAGAGTTTTTTTTTGTCATTTAGACCTTGAATTAAAGGTTTCGAGTAATGTATACCACTTATCAATGTTGATGGCACACATTTGTATAAGCGGTATGATAGAAAATTATTGATTATAGTTGCTTTCGATGCAAATAATGAGATATTCCTATTAGCTTTTGCAATTATTGATGAAAAAATAATTTTGATTGAAGATGGTTTTTGCTTTGTTTACAAAGATACATTACCAATGATAGAACATATATATGTATAATATCATATAAACATGCAGGTATAAGTAGGTTAACCCGTGATCCAGGTCAAGAGATTGGGATAACCTGACAGAAAAGAAAACAAAGAAAACCACAAAGTAATTTTTTTTAAAAAAAAAACAATGATTAATGATGAAATTGGAAAAGAAAATAAGTTAAATAAAAAATTGTGATGTCAACCCGCATAAACTTTTTAAACATGTGACTCGAGTAATTAATCTGGAAGCATCCTATTTAGAAAATCCAAGAAGCTCAATTCTCAACCAATCAAATGTTGAATTATAAATTTTTTTTTAAAAATCAATTATACAAAAAGATCCAAAACAAAAGGTAGTGATTAAGAGAATAATGATCAAAATTGAAATAGACAATAATTTAGAGGACAACTTCAAATTTTGATTGAAAGGTGAAATTGAAAAGAAAAATTAATTTAACAAAATAACAAAAAAGAAGTCAAAAGAATGAGAATCTAATTAGAAAAAATAACTATGACAAATTGAGATTGAAGAAAAAATTTAAAAACAAATCAAAATTTTAACAAAGGGACAAGAACAAAAATTAAAAATAAAAAGGAATAAAGACCAGAGTTGAAGTATCAGTAAATAAAAGGATA
>Ga0307517_10003350_pt1 | contig 24928 bp, 31 predicted proteins | sample 23_EM_MG_FD_194515 | JGI IMG/M metagenome (GOLD analysis project Ga0307517, IMG submission 194515) | Populus trichocarpa ectomycorrhiza microbial communities from riparian zone in the Pacific Northwest, United States - 23_EM | ecosystem: Host-associated > Plants > Roots > Unclassified | place... | reverse complement strand
AAGCCAGTTCCGTACTATCTGAAGAGATAGTATTCCCTACGCCTGATTACAAAGAAGAAGACTTGCTCACTATAGGAAACCACTATCGTTACCTGTTGCACACCTACCTAACAATAGGATTGTTACACCACCCCCGCGCCCCCAAGTGGGCCCTGACTGATTGGCCCACCCTCGAGTCCACTCTTAAAGCTGCCTCCATCACGCCCGCTGCCCCTCTCCCCACCTCCCGGTCGCTGGACATCTGGTTCAAGACAAACCTGGATAAGATAACGGCCCAACTAGCCATCTGCACCCCGGTAAAAAGGTTTATGTACTGATTGAAACCCTGGTGGTCCGATCTTCTTTCACTACTCAGGAAAGCCTAGAGCTCTGCCCTCCGCTCTTCGAAGAGAGGCAGGTTTGATACCGCCCTCCTTGCCTCGGCAAGGGCTGCAAGGTCAGCCTACTTCAAAGCCATTAAAGAGGCCAAGAGGGCTCACTGGTCCTTCTTTCTGGCCTCAGCAACCCCGCAAACGGTCTGGACAGCCAAAAGGCTTGCTGTTGAACGCCCCCCTCCACGTTTCCCAGAACTCCCGGGTGTCACTATGCCGCTGGAGCTTAATAAGGCCCTCCTCAACCACCTCTTCCTGGGCAAACCCGCCAGATCATTTGACACGATGCTACTCCCGTTCAAGAATTGCCCCGCTCTGGCAACGCACGAGGTAGGCAGGGCGCTGGCCCGTTCTTCACCATCATCGGCCCCCGGTCCGGACATGACCCCCAATTCCGTGTGGAAAAGGATAGAGCGGGTGGCTCCGCACCTCATGCATGACTTTATCGCCCCCCTGGTTGTCCACGGTTTCCACCCCCCCTCTCTTAAAAGGGCTGATGGCATCGTGCTTGACAAGCCTGGAAAACTATCCTACGACTCCCGCTCCTCTTTCCACGTCATAGTCTTACTCCAGACCTTCTCCAAGATCCTTGACAGGATCATGAACTTGAGACTCTCGTGTGTGGCCCGACTGCCAGGCCTGCTCGACCCCCCCTAATGCAGATCGCTGGATGGCCTGTCGGCCTCGGATGTGACCGCCACACTGACCCACGAAGTAAGGACCCTCCAGATGGCAGGGAGGAAAGTGTCTACTCTTTTCCTGGACATTAAAGGAGGTTTCGATAACGTTAATCCATCCACCCTGTGCTTTATGCTCAAATCGAAGGGTGTCAACCCGTACCTTGTTTCCTGGACCTGGACCTTCCTCTTCGGCAGAACATGCCGATTACTCTACCAAGGATCGCCGAAGGTCTTCGCTCCGGTCTCGGTGGGGACCCCTCAGGGGTCCCCTGTCTCCCCAATCCTGTTCGTTATCCACGTCTCCCGGTTACACTGCGAGATCCCCTATAGTCTCACCCTCTCATAGGTCGACTACTTTGGTCTGACAGCATCGTCCTCCTCCTACCGGAGGAACATCCAGATCCTACAAAGACACTACGCGACGCTGAAGGCTAAAGGAGCCCGGCTGGGTGTCAGTTTCTCCATCCCCAAAACGGAACTCATCCACTGGCGGACCAACAGGGATAGAGCTCCAGTCCCCCGTTCTCCTATCCACTTGGATGGCTCAATCTTTCCCCCCAGGGAGGAGGTCCGCTGGCTGGGCTACTGGTTCACCCCCTCAGTCTCCACCACTCCTCACTTCACCAAAAGGCTGGCCAAGGCCCAGGCTGCCTTCGTGGCCGTCAAGTGGCTCTCTCCCCCGGGGATGGGTCTCCCCCCGCTTTTGTGCCACCCTTGGGCCTCCTCACTTCTATTCCCCATCCTCAGCTCCTTTGGGGATACCTTCAGACCTACCGTGGATATGGAAAGAAAACTCTCTGCCTTCTGGCATAAGGTCTAGAGGTGGACCACAAATTGCTTCTCCTGTATGCCCACTGACATCCTGGCCGTCGAGGCCGGCCTGCTTCCGCTCCGTCTCCTCCTCGCATACAAGCCCCGCCTGGCCAGCCTTATGGTGCTATGCTTCCCCCCGGAGATCACCCCGGCCACCGCCAGATTACCACCCTCCGTGCAGACGCCGTCATTATACGCCCATACTCTCAACCTCAGGGGCCTCCCCAGTAGCATCGCCGGGAGCCGCGTATCCCTTCCCTGGCTCCAGCCGAGGCCGCCCTCCAAGAACAGGGCCCACCTCCCACTGGATACCCTTCCTCACTCTATGCTCTTCATCCTCGGCTCGGATGGCCTCGCCCCCCTCCCGGTCACCTCCCAGCACCTGCTCGATGCGTCCTACCCTGCCCCCGCTCCGGGTCGTACATACTCCCAGCTCAAGCTCCTCGGCAGGAACCTCCTCATGAAAGAGTTGGTGGATGCTGCGCCTCTTCCTGCCACATACAAATACCGCTCCGGGCTAACGCCCCACCCGTTTATGGGCCTATCCAAGTTTGATGCAGGTCACCTGCACCAGATGAGATCTGGGAAGAGCTACCTCCGCGCCCACCTGGCCTGGGACGACACTGCCCCCACCACCTGTCCCAGCTGCAAGGAGGCCCTAGAAACCTTCGAGCATGCCATCCTCCGCTGCCCAGCCAAGAGGCCTGCCAGGACCCGCCACCTTCAGGGGGTCACGGACATAGGCCCCGACGCTCCCGTCTGGTCCTCGGCCGCCCTCCTGGGCGCCTTCACCCGCTTTATTAGGTCTATGGCCACAGCCTTCCCCACGGGCATGTTTTCCCGCCCGTCTCCCTCGCAGATTCCGTTTCTTCCCGCTTGTTTAATGTGGTTTCCTTTGGGTATTTTTGGTCGCCTCAGGAAAGCTAGGTTTACATATTTTTTGTTTTCGTACTGTCCGCTGATTTAAGGAGGGTTGCCTTTAAATTACTTGATTTAATTTCGTGCCCATATGTGGTCCTGGGACCGGTACAGACCCCAGTTGAAGAGAGATGAGTCGGATATTTTCTTTGTTAGTTCGTTTTGGATTTTGGGTTTTGTTTTCACCATAGCTAGCGCTCCATGCGATTTCTTGTACCGTAACAACGAATATATGATATAAAAAAAAAGAAAAAAAAGAAAAAAAAGCCGCCCATTTCCTTGATTCTTTACGCTACCTGGTATTTCTTTCACGACTCTTGTGCTTCACAATATAACAACTTCTATTCTGATATCTAAGATCCACGCCAAGAACCACGAACCCTGACCCTGATCTGCCGTTACGCGATCAGTCTTGACCTGAGATTGTTATCTCCGAACCTTCACGCTAAACGAGTGTTATCGTTTAGGACCTTCCTGTCGTTGTGTGCCTTGGACTGACGTCCAGTGCCAAGACCCCGGTATACAAGATAGCATCTAACGAGGATCCAACCCACACAACACCATATCTCGACGTGTCGAACTTCCGACTGCTGGATTAACAGCCTTGACCGAATTGTCGGCTGTTACAAACGCTGAGTTTGATCAACTCCCCGAAGACCGAATCAGAGAGCAGCTCCGCACGGCACACGATCTTGCTACCTCACTCAACGGGCTGCCAGTACTCTCTTCCATTTCCCGGCAAGGCACCACCGCACCGCGCGAACAAACCCCTCGCTTCCAACAGCTACAACAACGCGTTCAAAATCTAACGAAGGAAAGGGAAACGCTTGCTGAAGAACGAGATGCACTTACCAAAGAACCGGAAGCTTTGCTTACAGAGGGACAAGGACAGGAGGCAAGCTACAGAGCCATCGAGACTGACCTAGAGCGCGACAGAGCCACCATAGTTACCCTTAACACCGCGTTGACCAATACGAAAACTGCCCGGGCAACTGCAACTACTGCACTTGCAAACGCGGGGGGACCTGCTCCACGAGCAGGCGAACAACCCCTCAAGCGAGAATCAATCCCCAAGACAAAGGAGTTCGACGGATCCCAAGACCAAGTCCACCCATTCATTGCACAATTAGGTACCAAGTTCCTCGGAGATGCCTACAAATTTGTGGATGTCCAATATCGGTTGCCATATGCTGTTGGGTTCCTGAAAGGGAAGGCTTACTAACAAATGCTCGCAGTTATTGATGAAGGAAACATTAATATATCTAGTATGGAAGTCTTGATCACCCTACTCGAGAACGCCTTCGGTGATCCTGATAGGGTCCGTACCTCCGAACGGAATCTACAAAGCCTACGTCAAAAGAACCGTAACTTCTCTGACTACTTAGTGGATTTCCAATGATATGCTGCCGAGGTATCTTGGAACGATGGTGCTAAGTGAACTTCATTGTAAGAAGGATTAAGCGCGGAACTCCAGGACCCTCTGGTAACCCTGGACACTCCCGACGAACTTGACCAATATATCATATTGCTCAAACGTGTAGATAACAAGATCGGTGCCCGCGCGGCGGAACCAAAAGGATCATCTTCTACATTGAGATCACTTACCATGACCACTACCACGACACCAAACCCCGCTGCTCCTCCTACGACTACCACCACCGCTACCAGTACTCAAGCGGGCTCCAAGGACCTGTCGGCTGGAGGACGCCGTCTATCACAAGCGCAACGTCAAGCTAGCATGCTGTAACGACCCTACAGATATGTAGCTACAGTGGACTAGACTCAAGCCTGTATGGTATACCAAGTGGTAACCATATTGAGGATAGGCCAGTATACTTAGTATACTACCAGTAGACATGAGTTGGTACAAGTGTCTACAAAATGACTTGGTGACATAGGGTTAGACAGGGTAACCTTCGGGGAAAATGTTCGCGTAAAGTTAAGCAAACATAGTAAACGTTGCACGGGTCTCCGGAGTAACATTATATGTGGTCGCGCGGACTCCCAAAGAGAATAAAGGCATAATAGGGTGAAGTTACCCTACCTTGGAAACATGATTACCCTACCTTAGGGACCCAGTTACCCTACTGAGGTACTCCAGTTACCCTACTGAGGTACTCCAGTTACCCTACCTTCACCGACAAAGTCATCTGCGGACTTAGGGGGAAGTTATCCCACCATAGTGGGGCTCTCAGATGTGCACAGGGCCGCTTCGTATGGTACGAAACGGACTACCGACGGAGCAGGAGTGGTCCAAACCTCCTGTAACTTTCAGGGGATATTCCAAACATCCCCCTGCGGCCCCAGCGTTGGTACGGCGCGACAGCACTGTACGGCTGTGTAGTTGTGTGCTTCCTAGTAAAGTGAGATCCATTGGAACGCCCCCACAACACCGGATGAGTTGTGGCCGTCCAACTGACCAGAAGCTGTTCGCAGGATATATAAGGGGTGTGACGGTGGCCGCCTCCTGGGGCGCCACCTGGATAACACCTGGGAACCACCTACAGGCATACTTTGACCTCCGGGTAGTTGTATGGTTAACAGTAGAGGGCTTGGGGCTGACCAAGGAAGCTGCAAGGCTCCCAGGACAACCACCCCAAAGCCAGTCCCGGGCTACCCCGTGAACTGTAGCATTACCATGGGTTATTAGTGGACTCTAGAGGTGGGAGCCTTGTCACGATTTAAGAGGGTCCCGCATGGTTGACTGTGGGTAGCGCCCATGCAGTCAGGCAGCAGGAGATTTCTTATCGTGGGAGCCTGCAGTCAGGTTTAGAAGCTTAGTATAGCCAAGTAGATTTGCCAATGGACTGTGTAGCTTGTATAGACGAAACCACCGATGGGCCAGTGAGTCCCAATGGATATTATCTCTACGGTGGGCATGTCAGTCGCCCACTGATATGCTACCGATAGGAAAGGGTTTTCGCTCATGCAGATGTAGTTGGAGGGACATCACCGGTAGCACTTCCTATTTGTGGAGATAGTTAATATCCGTGCGGTCCGACTGCCTCCGAGTGTTAGCCCGCTCTCGGCGGGTGAGTTGGACAGCCCTGAGCTGAGCAGGGTGCTCGCGAAAGGTCAGAATGGTTGACGGGTGTCCTCTGGCTTTACATTATTCTACTTAACTAAAGTGAGAGACACCCTATTCTGATAACTAACAATCCTCGAGAGAACTTATTGAGTGAAGCTTTCAGGCTTAATGATATTAGGTTTTACCGCTTGATTCTACTTTGAATTATCTTTATCTTTATTTTGATCCTTACTTCTACTTTGAGTCTTCGGTGCGGTCCCAATCTTAGGATCCGGCTTCCTACAGAGTGCCCCCGTTACACATGCGACGCGGCGAATCCTTCTACTGTGGGGGCACAAACCACATGGCTCGACAATGTCCGAACAGACAAAGTCACCTCAGAGCCAATTCTGCTGCCATTTGTGCACGTCCTCCAGTAGTTCCTGTGAACTCTCGTCCCGAGTCTGAACACTCGGAAAACTCACTGTCCCATGTACAGTCCAAGGCACTGTCATCGGACAAGAATCGCCTTCTTCGTTACTTTCTTTATCCGGTTTATCTCTTAACGACATGGAGAATGGGGTTGAAGCTAATCATCTGGTAATGGCATGTAGATTGTTGACAACCATAACGAGATTAGATCCCATGCTCTAATAGACTCGGAAGCAACTGGATATGCATTCATCGACAAGGCTTTCGCGGAGCGCCATAACTTTCCTTTGTTTGAACTTAAAGAACCACAAACTTTGACTGTCATCGACGGACGGCCTGTGAGTTCCGGAGCAATTACTCACCTCACCAAGATCTGGTTGTCAATTAACAACCACCTTGAAATTATTTGTGCTTTTCTTACCACGCTTGGGGGATACCATCTAACACTCGGTATACCCTGGTTAAAACACCACGATGTCAAGATTGACTTCGCTTCTAACTCCCTTACTTTTGAATCGGAATATTGTTTGAAGAACTGCGTTAATGAGGTTACAATGCCCTATGGAATTGAGGAAGAGTTACCACATTTCCTGCGGGCTTATGCTGCACAATGTGCTCTCGAACATAAGGTCCTCAACAAGGACAAAGTACTTCAGATACTTCCCAAACAATATCATGAATTCCTGCCTATATTCCTCGAGAAAACAGAAGATCAACTACCCCCTCACGGAAGGTTTGATCATGAGATACCAGTACGCCCAGGATTTGTCCCTCCTTTCTGACCAATATACAGGCTTAGCCCCCCTGGGTTATCAGCCTTATACGAATGGCTTGACGAAAATCTGGATACGAAATTCATCCGCGAATCATCCTCCCCTGCTGCTTCTCCGATCTTGTTTGTTAAGAAAAAAGAAGGTTCTCTACGATTATGTGTTGTCTATAGGGGACTTAACAAGGGAACAATCAAAAACTGTTACCCTTTGCCCTTGGTCAAAGAAACCTTTAAGCAACTTTCACGAGCACAGATATTCACTAAACTGAATATCCGCGGAGCCTACAACTTAATCCGCATGAGTGCAGGTGAAGACTAGAAGACAGCTTTTCCTACACAATACGGGCTTTTTGAATCCCGCGTGATGCCCTTTGGGCTTACCAATGCCCCCGGTACCTTTCAAGCATACATTAATAATGCACTACGCCCATGTCAGGATAGGTTTTGCACAGCATACCTTGACGATATCTTGATATACACTGAGAACCAGGAGTAGTGTTGGTAACAGGGCCTCCTGGGCCCCGAAACCGGCGTGCCCCCGCCGCAATTCCTCGCCCCGACCCGGCCAATGGCCCGGTGCAGGGCATTTCTTTTTTCAACCCCCTGCCCCTGGCCGCGTCCAGGCCCACGCGCCATTCAATGCCCCGTCCAGGCCCACGCGCTATTCAATGCCCCTTCCAGGCCCCCGCGCCATTCAATGCCCCGAACAGCCCCCCCCGTCAATGAATTTTCTCCGCCCAGGGCACCGCTTTTTCGTATATTCTCCTCTCAAACCTGGCTCTTTTCATACATTATTGAGTAATTGTGTGAGCATATACACGTCCCTGGGATGAATGGACCAAACACCGCCGTGGTTACGGGAGCTGAAAGCACTTTGCCAAGGAGCCCCCTGGTGTTCAGTCCATTCATGCCAGGGCCGTGTACTAAAAACCACATACCTCAAAGTATATACGGGCATTTATTTGCATGGAATAATTCATACAATATGAACCGGAATAATTCACAACACCAATTGGACGTCCGAGTTGCCTAGTCTAGGAACATATATTGTCTCAGCAGGCCATACGCCTAATTCATAAGCCCAATTCATACACTATATTCACAGGTTCAAATCATATGCCCAATTCATAAGCCTTATTCATTCGCTGGTGCCATTTGCCCAAATCATTGACCCAAGCCATACGCTCAAATCAAACCCCCAAACCATATGCCCAAGCCATACGCTCAAATCATATGCCCAAACCATACACGCAAACCATACACCCAAATCATACGCTCATAACATACGCCCAAACCATCAACACAAACCATACGCCCAAATCATACGCTCAAATCATACGCCCAAGCCATACGCCCAAACTATACGCCCACGCCATACGCCCAAGCCATATGCCCAAATCATAACCACAGTGGTGCTATGGAGTTACTGTATTCAGAGTTCATATAGCGAAATGGTGAGGTTAAAGAAAGAGTGTATTTATAGTAATAAGAGTTCTATAAAAAGTAATTATGCTCAGTGAGATGTGACTTGGAGGTTTGAGTTAGTCGTCTGATTTGTGTAAAAGTGAGAAAAGACTACCCCGTCCCCCCCACCACATGTGGACAACACCATGGAGTAATAGAAAACAAGAAGAATGAAAGTCATAATAATTGAAAAAAGAGATGAATTATGAGAAAGAAAAAGACAATCCCCGAATATGCCTAGGTGGTAGCGCTCCCACCCGCACCAGCTCCTACCCTCCCACCACGACCCCCGTAGCGCGTCGGCATCCTACCGCCACCACCGCGGTAACCACTCCCACCAGAGCCCGCAAAGCGCCTACCAGCCCCACTCCAACCACTCCAACCCCTACCACGAGTCAGCTGAACTGGCGTCCGCGGGGTACGACTACTAACCCCTGCCCCAGACGGCCCTGTTCCAGCGGGGTGTGCAGGTGTGCCTCCGACTGCCCCAGTTACCACCCTACTACTGCTGCCACCACCCCCCCCAGTACCCACATGCCCGGTATCATGGTCTCCCTGGGCACCTCTCGCATCACCTTCCTCGCTACCACTTCCATCTCCCATACCAGAATTCACACCCCCAACCAAATATCCTTGTCTAACAACTCCCCCAGCACCCCCCGTAGTACCACTACCACCAGTCCGGCTAGTGCTCCCAGGGCCACCATACCAGCCACGGCCAACAAGTGGAGGAGGTTTATCGCTGTCGTCACTGTCACTGTCACTACCGGCATTGGCAGGGGGTGAGTGATGGGAAGAAGCTCCCTGGGGACGGGGAGGGGCACCACACCGACCAGGTGCACCCCCAGGAGGAGGAAGAGGGGGAGCGCGCCCAGGAGGAGGAACAGCGGCAGGACGAGGAGCACCACCAGGACGCGGGGTACCACCGGGACGAGGAGCACCACCAGGACGCGGAGTACCACCGGGACGAGGAGCACCACCGGGACGAGGAGCACCACCGGGACGAGGGGCACCACCGGCACAGGGGGCAACACCGGCACCAGGAGCACAACTGGGAGGACGGGGAGGAGGAGGTGCACCCCGGGGAGGAGGAGGAGGAGGATGAGGAGGTGCACCCCCGGGAGCACCGCCGCCCTCATTTAGATGACGTCTCAACCGTTCCCGAGTGGCACCATCTGGCTGGCCAGCCATACCTTTCATGACATCCTCAACTAATCTCAGGTCCTGGACCATGAGGGTAACGCGACCAGCATGTGCCGCACCCAGGGCTCCAGATATGAATAAAGAATTAGTAAATCAGATAATTATACTCGGAGAGGAACTCAACTTACCGGTCATTGTCATGACCAGGAACTCTTCCGCTGCCACCTGAAGGCATTCAACAGCTGATCTCTGCCAACGGAATTGTTGCTCGAGTGCCAACTCTGACACAATCTCCTGGCAAAGACGATAGAATGGGGCCTTGGGAATTAGGTACCCGCCATCGCGGCGATACTTAATAATCTTTGCCATTGCCACCCTGGCAGTTGGATACCGAGCCGGCTGCTGGACCCCACCAACAACCCTCCCAGCTCTTTTCCGACCAAGATGCCGAGTTCGGGGCCCCCAATTTCCACCACCCTTGCGGCCCAAGATACCATCATTTGCGCGACGTTTGGGAGGCATTGAGCCGGAGTTACCTTTTTGGCGTTTGCTTGTTTGTTGTATTGACTGACAGGTGTGTGAGGAAGGAGGTTCCCAGGAAAAGAGAGAAGGGTTTTTGCTCAGAAGTTAGAAGCAAATGATCTTTGGTGGGTAGGTGACTGGAGTCTCCTTCCTTGGGCGTATGTGTATTTGTGTGTATGTGTATTTGTGTGTATGTGTATTTGTGCGTATGTGTATTTGTGCGTATGTGTATTTGTGCGTATGTGTATTTGTGCGTATGTGTATTTGTGCGTATGTGTATTTGTGCGTATGTGTATGGACCCTATACCTTCCCTGATAGCTGAGTTGGATATTAGGGCTTGCTAAGGGGAAGAAGTGTGTTGGAGGGGAGGTGGGTAAAGAGTTATTTTATACCAACGAAATAAAAATTGGTTATTTCATGAGGAGTTCCTTTCAAGCCCCATCGTCATATCTTTCCGGGAGTCCCCTGGAGTTTAGGCGTATATTGATTCATGATGTCTAGATGAGTAAACGACGGTTAAGGTTGATAGGGCATGCGTATATACATACACTTGAATTGTACGATTGTTAATGTCGCGTGAGACTGCAACCCCCAGTCTACCGTAACACGCAATGTACAATCCCCCCTAGGTAGAAATGCCTTGAAAATGTTGTACTAGACGTTGTATCTGTTCCAAGATGTTATATCTTCTCTGTTTATGTATCAAGTGTACAATTGTAGTCACAAAATGAACCTGGAGAGTACACCCCTCCCATCTTCGCTGCGAACTCAAACACACAGCTCTCGTTGCTATAATTTCCTTTCGCTGAGAGTATGATGAAAGCAATTAGCAGAAGGCTTGAATCTGGGAGGTCATTCATATCATACGTAGAACTTGGTAAGTAGGGGTTTTGGTTAGGCTACAGCGGTAGAGAGGAGGGCTCGACGCGTGACTGCGGGTAGACAGTGACGAGGTTCTCAAGAGGTGAACCAACTTTTTCTTTTCTTTTTAAGAGAGGCCAAATTAACTCCTCTTTTTTCTCACCACACTCCTACCTTCTCCATCCACGCTCTCGCCATCAACAGAATCCTCAGGTCGCTCTGCCCTCAGCGCTGCAATCCGGCTTCTCTTTTTCATACAGAAGTAAACTCAGCAGTTAAAACAAACAAAAAGAAAAATGAAATGAAATGAAACACCCGTGGCTCTTGCCCCACCAACCTGAATACGGCCCTCTACTAGTACCACCCTCTCTGCTTCCCTTACTTTCTCCACTACATCAGAGGGCATACCGGCAAAAGGTCGCTGCATAGATTACTTATTGCCCGATCCCAAATAGTACGTCAGTCACCATCTTTACACAGGTCTTTTCTCCTTTGCTATTTTATCACCCCTCAAATCATACGCCCAGTTCATATGAACAAATCATACGCACAGAATAATACGCACAAATTATATGTACTAACATTGATGAATAGAATACCTTTTTCCACGAGCAATGCCATCTGCTTATAAGTGGAGGCCGCTTCCGGCAGGCCCTTTGGGGCACTCAGTAAATCCTGAGACCATCCGCCGGAATGAACATAGGGTGAGCCTTACCCCCTTGGAAACCACTTTCGAACCTGCAAGGGCGAACCGAGGCAATCGCCTAAAACAACGCAGTGATTTTGCGCCAAGATATCATGAGCACCAGGCACTTGACGACGAGACCAACGCCCAAGTGGATCAGGACATGATCGTGGAGGAGAACGAGGTCCTGGAGCAGGACCGTGTGGCAATCCTGGCGGATTGGCGGCGATACTATCCAAACCAGTTTCGCCATGATTGTTTGCCACTTGTGAACCCCCCAACGCCTATCGAAGTCAATTCTCCACCGAATTCGTCGGCATCGCCTGTATTTCAGTCACCAAAGATGAGGCCCGGAGCGCGAATGAAGAGTTTGCTCAACCGTGGGGTGAAGCGACCCAGAAGCTCGTCAACTGGGTCTCTGCTGGTACCGTCGCCGGGGCCTTCTGTATGTCAGGACGCGCCTCCCTGCGCACCCGCCAGCTAGCGATTTGGGAGCGCAGTCATTCACTCACAATGCGTGGGGCCCCGGTATCCCCTACAGGGTCCCCTGTTGGACCCCCCGTGGCTTTGGCAAGGACAGCTCCATTTAATACAGGGAGCACAAGGGAGCCTATCTCAGATCGCACCAGGTTTAGGATAGGACTAGGTAGCCTGAGGCGAAAATCCCGGGCCGATCATCCACAGTCAAGTAAGTAATTTTAAAATTTGCCTAATTAACTGGAGATATGGGTACTAATATTCAGTGTTGTTTACCTCGGACAGGCCTCTCGATGCCTATCGGCCGAGAGCTGAGTCCTTCTGAGTACAGATTGACGGAGGAGGATATGGAAGGAGATTTGGAGATGACGGTTCGAGAGGATGAGCTCGCCGAAAAGGGTAGACCTTTGATTGACTGGGTGAAGCCTGCTGAGTGGCTTTTGCCAAATGCGGAGGTCTATGAAGGGTGGGAGGAGGATGAAGAGGATGAAGATGTCAATCCTATCGCCCTATATGAGTCTGGTGATGAGGATGGCAATGGCTCAGCGGATTCCGATGAGGTCTATGGGGAAGAGGAGATCGACGAGGACGACAAGGAGGATGTGGAGGGGGAGGAGGAGGAGGTGGAGAGTGAGCAGGAGGACCTGGAGGGCTGGGAGGAGGGTGATGATGATGTCCATATGACGGACGAAGGGAAAACCTCCAGCTCAGGTTTGGGAAGTAGGATGTGAGACTTAGGTCGCCCTGACTCTGCATCTTGCTCTTGTGGTCTGTACGGCGATGCGGCAGAACACAGTTTCCGTGCTTGCACCCAAGAGAATAGAGAGAGGCAGCTTGGGCGGGCTATGACACCCAAGGATTTCATCACAAGCCCGGATGACCAACAGGACAGTATCGAAAATATTCTCACCAAGAGAAAGCGGTTTCTTGCCGGCAATGCCCGTCTTATCATTGATCTCGAGGCAGCCGCTAGGGAAGACGCAGAAGAACAAGGAATTGACATTGAGCAGATCGATAGAATTGGCCGCGAGAAGGATAGGTAGGCCCTCTTCAATATGGCTAGCCAGCACTTTCCTCACCGCATAAAACAGGAGCCGGAGGATTAACGATTTCTACCACCATCCTTTTTCTTTTCTTGTTATCTCCTAGTTCTTTTCCCGACCTCTCACGCCAGTTCTGCCTTCCTTACTCTTCTTAATATGGTTCCCCTTACCTTGCCTTACCTGCACTCCCACTTCTGTATTTATCCACCACAATATCTCACGCTTGGTTTCATCCTTAGCCCATATTCTTTCTCCCATATCATAAGTCCGGGGGCTGTTTTCCTTGGGTTAGATTCTTACACGGCACGCTACCTCTTTTATGTCATGATTGAGTGGGTGACCTTACTCTTTACAGTATAATGTAATAGGATAGCTGTTTAGAAGTTAGAAACACTCTCTCATAACGATAAGCTTGAGCACAGATTGAGATTGGCTATTTAGTCCTTTGCTTCTGGTTTCTTTGGCAAAATCCATGCGCGCAAAGACATACGCCCAAAACCATGTACCCAAAGTGATGTGCCCAAATCCATGCGCTCTACAGTCATACACTTAAAGCATAAGCTCAAAGCATAGGCCCAAAGCATACGCCCAAAACATACGCCCAAAACATAAGCCGAAAACATACGCCCAAAACACATGTCCAAAGCATACGCCGAAAGCATACGCCCAAAACACACGCTCAAAGCATACGCCCAAAGCCTACGCTCAAAATACCCGCCCAAAGCAGTTGATGTAAAGACGCTCTCTGCGAATGTTTAATTATAATTTATGTTCAAATATGTGAGGGAATAGCCATGCATATTCCTCTAGAGAAGTTAAGCTCCGCAGTTTTCAGGATAGGCTTCTATCTCAGAATCAGAATCAGAATCCACAATGGTACAATGAACAAGACCCATGACAACTCTGCTACTTGTACTTCCACTACGCATTCTTTCCATTGAATGCGCAGGTGCACGGATATAAATTCCTGCTCCTAGAGCATCAACGATCCAGTTGTACTCTGTATCGTCACGGTCCAAGAACCCCGACACCATCTTCTTCCGCTGTAGCTCCACATTCCCAGACTTGTCTTCATGTACCTTGGTTCCCAACCAATACATCTGGCCCAAGACGGGGGCGTGCATCCCAGCCTTTGAATAATCCATCATGTCTACCACATCCTAGTGTAAGCCAGGTTCCCGGCATTGATATTGAATATTTGACTTACAGAAGAAGCGTATGACTTTATGACCCCAGGAAAGGGAGTAGAGCTGAGGATGTGAAAACAAGGTTGGTTCCAGGTCGCCGTAGTTGTATAGAGAGCTCTGGGGAAAGCCCTTGGCTTCAAAAAAGCTATGGTCGACTGGAGCATTGGCCATTGCGCGAAGCCGAGGAAGTGGAACAATACGGGGCTCGGTATTACCCGGTGTAGTCGATGCAATTACAATATTTTTCCTGATTGTGCTTATGATACAAATGAAGGATGGATCTGTAGAGATGTAGAAAGATTGTGCTTTTCTAGTAAGACCACAAGGTTTTGAAGTAGGGAAAAACTATAAAATAATTGTATCAAGACCAGCTACGTATATATTAAGTCAACTCGAGCAAGGCTTGATAGAATATAATTAAAGAGTGTAGAAATTATGGAAATTCAGAAGTCAGAATGAAGTTATTGTTAACTGTCTGAGTCTGGAACTAAGCTTCACGTTATTTTGCCTTTTACCACACGCCTGCCTGAGTCACACTGCTGAAATATTTCTAAGCTCAAGGCCAGACCCTTAATCTCATACCTTAACTCAAGCGCCTGTATGATAGCGCCAGATTCCCTTGTTCTACGTTCGAACATTCCAGCGATCGGTCCACATCGTACCAATTTGACTGCCTTCCCCCCACCATTTGCCCACTCGAATCCACGCATCTCCAATTGGTACCGCTGTCCTATCCGTGGTGACCGGCTATTGGCCTAAGGTTTGTTCACTCACTATCAGCTTCCATAGTACTATTTGGCTGCACACCTGCAGCAGGTGGGATGCAGTTACAGCTTACAGAAAAAAAGGTCCACCTGCATTCTGCCAAAGGAAATGGGAAAAAGGGCGATTATTTCATCAGGGCTAAATGTCCAGGTATAAAACTCATCTATTGGAGCTTCCTCAATTGGGGCCGTTGTCATCGCCTATGATGTAAATAAAGGAAAGGCGGCAAAGGTAGACGGCTGTAGCAACAAGATGGTTATGGTATGAGATTCTTGTGAGTATCTAAGTGGAGGATAATTACATAGCATAATTACCAACCTATATATAAGGGTTATAATCAGGAATCACCTTTAATTACTCGGAAAGGCACTGAGTGCCTTCGTCACTGCATGGTATTCAAGTATTAGATCCTCACCTTGGGTTTGCTTTCAATAGTTGCAACTGCTTCGAGAGACCCTGTACTTGCTAGTTTGCTTCAAGATTTGGTTGCCATGTAGGAGCCAATGCGCTGTATGCGAGTCTTCAATTGGAACTAGTCAACTCGCGTAAAAGATCAAATTTGGTTACATCAGATTATGATTGATAAGGGTATATCAACCCCTACTGGATTTGGACTAATGCTATGCCCAAAGCACAGCGGTGATTACCAATTCATGTAGCTGCTACCGAGCCTAATCCTAGAGTGCGGCTATTTTCAAAACTGTAATTCACATGCAACCATACACCACCATACGCACAAAATTCATGCGCACAAAAATTCATACGCACAATGGTTCCTACGCATGCATGTTCGTATACTCAATTGATAGACTCAAAAATTAGGCGAGCAATGAAATGGATCACAGAATGGAAGCCAGCTTGGGTACTTAGCTTAGCTGGGCCAACTTATAACCTTGATTCATATGCCTACCACAGCTGTACTTTGATATAAATATCATACGGGATCCCAAGGGATCTGTTACTGTACACGGATAGCTAGAACCATCTCAACTTAATGTATTCCGAATCAGAATCTTCCACGATGGGCAACCAACGGGGGCTCTACACCTCGGAGCAAGAAGCCGTACCTCTTTTTTATGGTTCCACGAAAGCCCTCCACCCGAATACTCTCCATCTTTTTCCCAATTCTCGGTAGAATCCAGCCCATTTGGGAGTGAAGGCCCAGTAACACTAAACCCAAGACCTCTGACTCATGTGGCCCGCGCACCTTTTTCAAGTTCCACAACACCCTTGCGCTCCGATTCGCTTGCGCTGCCCCCTGGAAACCAAGATCACTCCCCGAATCTGCTTCATCTGCTAGCAGTGACTTTGTCAACAAGCGACACAGTTACCTTTGAGATATTTGGAAACCTTTATCTCTATACCAAGGAATATCATGAGAGTTGGATGGAGTGGTGGCAAGGCAGACCAGGGTATATAGCCTATACTGCGAAATATGCTGGCAAGAAACGGATACGGTAGAACTCGGATCTTCGAGGCACAGAGGTGTGGAAATACTTTCAACAATATGCTGACCGTTTAGGTAGTGCTATTGGCACGCCGAGAGTATGTGGCATTATGTGCAGAAAGGTCCTCGCTCACCCAAGTGGCTCGGGGACTAGTTCGATGCATGACTATAACAGGTCCTCTCCTTGTCTGAAATCGAGAAAGATTAATGGATATGAGGGGCGTCCTGGAAGCCCTCTTGGTATAGATATTCTTACGCAATTGCAAAAAGGGACTAAAACTTGAAATAGGTGTAGGATTATCGATCTGGCCACAGCAGCAGGATTCAATCAGCATGATTTTGAAGAATACTTTCTAAAAGTGTTTGTAGCAACCAATCTCGCCTTTAATTGCTCAAACAACCTTGCCTTTCGTCGCGACTTCAAGTACATTCGTCCGGGACTCGAAATCCCGAGCCCCGCGACAGTAACACGCCATTTGAAACAGCTGGGAAAGTCTTCTACGGATGATATTCGAACATGTCTACCTACTGCAGGAATGATTTCTCTGGCTGCCGATACATGGACTTCCCCGAACAAACTTGCTTTTTTGGCAATTGTGCCTTATTGGATCTCAGATAGCTGGCAGTTGGAGGAGATGCTGATTGGGTTCGAGGAAATCAGGGGTTCTCATACGGGGGCTAATATGGCAGGGATAATTAATCACGTTCTAGCCAGATACAGGATTCACGATAGCATTCTGGGTTTCACCACCGATAGTGCCAGCAATAACCGAACGCTCACCGCAGCCTTAAACAATGCTTGGAGTTTACTATCGGTTGAATAGTGTCAATTGGAAAATCATATTGCATGTATGGCCCATGTTGTTCAGCTTATCCACGGGGCATTTATGAGTTCGATCAAGGTGAAATCGGGGATGGTCATATGCTGTCTGGCTTTAAGGCGGGCTATATCGAGAAGGTTATGACATTGGATAACAGCTTTCACAAAACAGTAGAAAAGATAATGTGTCTAAGATCTCATACCTAGCACCTATATTACAAATTCATACGCAGAAATTCATACGCACAAATTCATACGCACAAGGGTATATGCACAAATTCATTAATCCAAATTGAATGCCCGCCAATGTGAAAGTAGAACCAAGTGTTCTACCCATTGTTCTCACCTAAGATACCTTTAGTGAGAGATAATGCTAATAATGGTTTATAGCATCGGAACATGAGTATTGTGGTTGGTGCTTCACCTCAACACCGTCAACACTTCATCGAGATACAGAATAACCGGGTTAAGATACCTACTACACTACTTTATGATGTCACAACCCGGTGGAACTCAACCCTAAATATGTTGGAGAGATCTGTACGGCTACGGGAATTTACCAAGGAGTGGTTACAAATCTATGCCGAGTTTACACCTCTCTGGTCAACCCCGGAAGAGTGGAGGCAGATTGAATACATCTTGGCGGTACTTCAACCGATACGATTTTGGACGTTGTGGATGTCAAAATCACGTGGCGTCACTATTCATCGAGTGTTTCAAGTGTATCAAGATATCTTTGATCATTTGGAAATGCAAATTTCCAAGTTAGAAGGGAAGCGGATGCAATGGAAGGTTGATATTCGTGAGGGCCTAGTGAAAGCTAAATGGAAGGCCGCCTCTTACTATGGTAAAACAGAAAGTCCAAGACGTCTTCTGTTCGGCATTGGAACTTGCCTAAATCCCTATTGCAAACTCAACCTTTTTCGAGAATGGGATCTTGATGCCAGTAGGAAGACTGAGTATGAGAAGTCATATAAAAAGGAGTTCATAGCGTATTATGAGGTGTACTATGCACCAATAAATAACCAGGCACCTGACATGTCAATTCCACAGAGTGGTCTGAACAGTCGATCCAAACACCTTTACTCTTCGAGTCACAGAGCAGTTATCCTGAGTGAGGCACTAGCGTACATCGAAACCGATTCGGAGATTGAGCCGCCCGAGCCAGACCCTGAGGCTACGGATCCCACACGTGAGGCCTGCCCAGCTGGTCTTTCTTACGAGGCAAATATACTCGAGTGGTGGAAGGTTAATGCGGGAAGATTCCCGATTTTATCTGGGATGGCTAGGGATATTCTCGCTGTTCAAGGCGGTAGTGTTGAAGTAGAGCGGGTATTTAGCATGGCAAGAGATGTGATTCCCTATCGGCACTCACGACTCAAAAGCAGTACAATTTGATCTTCAATGCTGGTGAAATCCTACTAGAAGGAAGAATTACGAAGAGAGCTAGCAGGTCACGATAGTGAACGGGAGTCAGAAAGACTCCCAGAAATGGCTGCTGTGGAGGATTATCTTTATTGGGCTGATAGGCAGGAAGAAAGTATAGAGAACGATAATGGCTGTATCTCCAATGCTAACGAATCACACAAGAAGGACACTGAATGGTCATTCCTTGATCAGGATGGCAGGCGAGCATTTAGAAGAGAGCCAAAGGCTATACTACCTGAGGGTGGACTGGTTGAATCTCAATATGCATGGCCTGGACCAGCTCGAAACCAAGGTGTCGATGACTTGGGAGGCTCTGAGGAATCAGATTCTGAAGAAAGAATCTGGGATTGTACAGTCAACATGTATGCTGCATCCGACACTGATAAGGAGGAAGGCTCACAAGAGGGTAAAGCCGAGATTACCAGTGAAGGACAGAAGCGATCTTGAAAGTATCGACCAACAGGGTGACGAAGATTCCAGCTGCATAGCAGGCTCAAGGGGCCGCCTGGAAGAGGAATGCTCGGAGGAGGAGGCTCTATCGGGAACCAGTGATTCCCTACCAGTTATACGTGTAACCCGCGGAAGAGACCAGAAAGGAACTAATACCACGATTCGAGTTCCACTCAGGAAGCGTGCCGGAACTGGGGGGAAAGAAAAGAAAAGATCCGGTTTCCACTAAGTTAATTTTCCTGTAAAATCATTATAAAATCAGAGAATTTGACTGAGTAATGAAGAAGGCATTTTTACTATCCCCTAAGCTATCCTAGTGGCCAAGACAGGCCGAGGAGCTGGCAAGTCAACAATGTATACCATAGTGAATGACGAGCAGCCATGGATTGATTGGAAAATGCCCCATATAATCGGTGGACTGCATGTGGGATCGGGTGGAAGGTGTCCATTTTCTGACCCTCGTCCGCCGGATCAGACGTGCACACCCCAAGTAAATGTCAGAGTAAGTAGAAGCAAACTATGTTTTCAGAGGCGGAAATTCAAGAAGTCAGAATACATTTTCCATTTATTCGAGTTCTTATGATAAGCGATAGGAAGAGGAGCATCATCATGAACATCATACGCACAGAAAAATCATACGCACAGAAATCATACGCTGAGAAAAAATCATATGTGCCGAAAGATCATACGCACACAAATCACACGCACACAAAATCATACGCTCAGAACAATCAGAGGCCCAAAATCATAGACTGGTAATGGTGTCGTAGATAATACGCACTAGTGCAAAGGCTAGTTGCATTGGCTCTAGTTAGTCGAGTTTGTCAGGTCATAGCGTGATTTGTCTTCCCCTATATTCTTTGGGTTTCCCCTTTTCTCCCATAGACACAGAAACCATTCGCCCCGCCGCCCTCTGACTCTATGTCCTGCGCTGCGCCCTCTTGAACCCAAGTTCCTCCCCGCCGATATCTCTCCTTACCCACAATCCACTCGAGCACATTTCGATACCTTTATCGTGGCTCTATACCAACCGCACTTCATTCTGTCCTGCTTTGAGCGGGAGGGAAGCATGCTTTGAGCGAGTTTGTGTGGCTGCGGAAGACTACGAGAGGGCTATCAAAAATAAAGAAGAGGGATGTGGAGAAGCGCAAGCGGCAGCGCGAACGAAGAAAAGCTGGGAATCAGCTCCACCACTCTGAACATGGGAGTGAAGAGATTTGAAATTCTACTATGGATGCCAAAGGGGTCTTATTTTCTGCTATTTAACCGATCTCTCTGCATGGGCTTGAAATTAGCAATTGTTGTATTTAGCTTTCAACTCGGTCGTATATGTGTATTTAGGGCATATACTAATCTTCTCGTCGCTTGTATTGGATTCGGGGGAACCATGTTTACGGCTGGATATGGGTAAGCTTTATTCAATGAAAGGGACAATTTCCCACATGTTGAAAACCCGCGATCATCCACGAGTTAGATACCACCAAGGTGGCGATTTTGACATTCTGGACTCAATCCTTTCGCGACCTAAACGGCAGCCGGATAGGAACTTGAAGGAGCGTTTCAAACAGGTAAATCAGCCCCAATTACACCGAATCACCGGTGACATTGTTATAATAAAGGACAAGTAAGTAATTCATCCTTTGGGCTAAAACTAGGCTTATATACTAAACTCTCTTTAGGCAAGGCGTCCCATGTGTAATCAAAGCTGGGAATAGCAAGGCATGTTGGCTATTACCGCAAATTGACCCGGCGGCACACAAATATGTTGCATCACGGAATATAGCGGCAGATCATACCCGACATGGTGCAAGCGGTACCCGGAAGCGCTATAGGCCTAGCGAGATGGAAGGCCCTCATACAACTTACAAGGCTATGAGTGATTGTATGAAGGATGCTACAACCCTGAGTTCTCCTGCAGGAAACGGGAGCAGCGAACATAACCCAGACTGTACTTTGAGAACAAAAGGCTGTGTCATTGGGCACCGTGCCTTCGTTCCACGAAAGGGATCACGAACGCAGAATATTAAACTTGGACCCGCGCCAGCCCAGTCATATAACACGAAATCAGCAATTCACACACTAAAAGAATTCGGCCAACAGCTTTTACCATTGACTCAAACTGTTGAGGGGCTATTTCAGACTTTCCTCCCCGACGAGCATTCCAAATAAACAGCAGTCTATGAGACCATTTACGATGGGAAAGCTGACAATGTTGAGGAGGCATTTGGAATATGGAGCTCCCGCTCATGGGTCATCAGCGCGAATACCAATAACCATAAGGATCTGGAGGACGTATGCCATGGGTGGTGTGCGATAGTAGTATTCGGAGACTTTGAGGGCGGCGATGCCTGCTTTCCTGAGCTTGGAGTCAAGATTGATTGTACCCCTGGTATGTAGAGACTCCCGCCCATCTTATCCAATTCCAATAAGTAACTAAGATATATTCTCTAGGTTCCATTATTTTCATGCGTTCCTATGCAGTGGAACATTATATTGGCTCTTTTGTGGGAAATCGGTGTAGTGTTGTCCACTTTACACATCAAGCAGTGCACGATGCATATGTGGAGAAGACGGGGAAGCCATTGTGGGAGTTCAATAAGATGCCTAAATGGTGGCAGAAGTTGCGCATGCATCTGAATGTATAATAATGTTCCTAATCATTGATTTTTCTATTTAGTATGGGTATACACTCACACCCCGCTGTCCCGGATCTTGATAATCCGGATACCTTGCTGTGTCGTGCGAATCTCAGTAAGTTCTGAATTTCTTTACACCAAAGCCTAGCCTGTTGTCCCGGATCACTCGCTATGCCGGATGGATTCTTAGGATTTTGTCCGTCCGGGATAGCGGGGTGCTAGTGTATACTTTTGAGCTTGGCCTGCCCTCGTTTGCAAGGCTGTGCCCCCAAAATCATACGTCCAAACTATACGCCCAAAGCCATACGCCCAAAACCATACGCCTATAACCATACGCCCAAAACCATACGCCCAAAGCCAAACCGTACGCCCAAACCCATACGCCAAAAACCATGCGCCCAAAACCATACGCCCAAAAGCCATACGCCCAAAGCCAAACCATACGCCAAAAACCATACGCCCAAAACCATATGCCCAAAAGCCATTCGCCCAAAGCCAAACCATACACCCAAAGCCATACACCCAAAACCATCCCCCCAAAACCATACGCCTAAAACCATACGCCCAAAAACATACGCCCAAAACCATGCACCCAAAACCATACGCCCAAAAGCCATACGCCCAAAGCCAAACCATACGCCCAAAACCATACGCCCAAAACCATACGCCCAAAAGCCATACGCCCAAAGCCAAACCATACGCCCAAAGCCATACGCCCAAAACCATACGCCAAAGAGAGTCACCTAAAACCATAGCTTTTTATACACCATAGTGAGCGCCCAGTTTAACCAACTATCTGCAAGTTTAGGGTAAGTGATTGCCTGAACCTCAGACCAGATTTAAATAGTGGCTAGTATTTGGGTGGATGGCTTGCAAGGCATGTGAGACGTGACGCCTAAACCAATAGTCTTTGAATGAAAAGCCCAAAACTGAATGCCCAAAGCCATAAGCCCAAAGCCATACACCCTGAATGAGATCACGAAATGATAAGCCGGAGACCATGTCCTCAGGAAGATAGGAATCGTGCATGCACCACTATACAACTATACGCTGAGAGTTATGTACCCGGAATCATATGCTTAGAAGTACTTAGAAACATACCTAGATTATACGCTTACAATCATATACTGAGAGCGATTTCCAAACACTATTTATCTCAAACTAGAAGCCCAAATCATAATGATAATGTGAGCACTATATTCAAATCCTATCTTTTGAGATAGTTGCCGGATTGCTATATGGAATATCCAAATAGTGCAGTCATCATACTAGACATACGAAGTAATTAGGGGGTGTTTGGCCAGCCAATTCTGATCTCAAATTGTAATTTCAGATCAGAAATGAGAGGCCAAACACCTCTTAGATTTCAACCTGCCATTTGTGTAGTCCGAGAATATCACTCGTAGGAATAAGTGGGTCCCCGACCAGGGGCAAGAGTGGGGGACGAGAAGACGGGGGCCGTCCAGGCAATCAGTGGGGAAAGTAAAATAGCCGCCCCGCCCCACAGCCTGGCCAGGGCCCCGTGTCATACGGGGCGGGGCGGAACGGCAAAGAGTTGACCCCGGGCCGGAGTAACGGCGGGCTCACAAAGTGAAAACCCTACCCCGCCCCGCCCCGTAATGAACACAAACGAGGAGCAACATATTGAACGCGTCAAACAAATCCTGGAAGCTTAAACGAAAGCAGGACTCCAGGTAAAACCTCAGAAATCCTCATTGCACACCAACAACGTTCAGTATCTTGGCTTCATCATCACCACAGAAGGCCTGCGGATAGATCCCGCGAAAATCACTACCATCATTGAATGGCCAATTCCTAAGAAATTCCGCCATGTCCTCTCCGTCTTAGGATTTGGAAACTTCTATCGGCGGTTCATCCAAGATTATTCTTATCAGTCTAGACCACTAACCCAGTTAACTAAAAAGGGTACACCCTTCGTATAGTTGGATCTTTGTCAAGCCGTCTTCGCAAGATTGAAGGAAGCCTTTACAACCGCCCGTATCCTGCTCCATTTTAATTTTGCCAAAGAGATAGTAGTGGAAACCGATGCTTCTGTAACAATCCTATTGTTGAGCACGTATGCAACAGGCAACGACTGTCGTCTCCTGCGTAAGCGAGTCTCGATTTTCTGCACCAAGACGTAGGAATGTACTATCTCTTCAGATAGTACGGAACTGGCTTGCTCGTCTTGGGTGGTCCGTGAGAGGTACAATCTCTTCAGATAGTAAGATGGGTGGATCATCGTGCTTGATAGAACTATCACAATAGTTCTATGTTCGGGCAACCTGTCGAGACTATCACAATAGTCTCCAGGTTCTTAGAGCGTAGGCTCTCGTAGAGGAGGAGGGTGTGTAAAGAAGGTAAAGCGTAATCGTATTGCAATATCTTGAGTATAGAAAAGTACTTAGATGGTTGCGTGAAGATCCTATCTCTTGGTCTTTTTCTTTTTTTTTTCTTTTTTTTTTTGTAATCAAATCGTTATTATGTTTAATGGTACAAAAGACTCATGCAGCGCTAGCTATGGAGATAAAAAACCTATAAGCAAACTTCATCCCGCCCGCTTCACCTCGTCATGGGAAAAATCAAACACCCCGAATCCATAGGAACAGTCCCCCTCGCCTAGCACCTAAGATAATATACCCCAGACACGTAAGGAAACAATACATAGAAAGGTACAGGTAGAGAGACCCAAACCCTTCAGCAGGCTCCCCAAAACAAAAGAAACGACGGCTTGTTCTAAGGCCCTTTCGGGGCCCGGGGGAGAGGATAGATGATCGCCGGCATGGGAAAACTCATAGGTTGAGGGCCCACCAAAAACCATGATGTACAGTCGGGCAGGTCATTACATCGTTGCCAAGCGTTGGACAAAGCCACGGAAACAGTGCTATACCACGACTAGGCGTAACCGAGGAAGGGCCGAACGATCGGAGGTGGAGAGAAGGGCGAGCGGAGCCACCGAGCAGAGGGGATGCCAGCCAGGAAGGTGAGCAGTAGGGTGCCAGCCGG
>Ga0307517_10003349_pt1 | contig 24929 bp, 27 predicted proteins | sample 23_EM_MG_FD_194515 | JGI IMG/M metagenome (GOLD analysis project Ga0307517, IMG submission 194515) | Populus trichocarpa ectomycorrhiza microbial communities from riparian zone in the Pacific Northwest, United States - 23_EM | ecosystem: Host-associated > Plants > Roots > Unclassified | place... | reverse complement strand
ACTGAGGCTGTCTGCTCGTTGGCTTGGGACTCACACACGTTCCATTGTTGACTCGCACCTGTACCGCCGGAGAGTTGAAATCAGAAAATGGAGAGTTGTGCATATGACCGGATTTGGAATAGCTGATCCTTGCTACAGTTACGTCGGCTCTACTTTTATCAAAGCTGATTCTATTAGCCCGACGCAGCATTTCGGCGGCCGGAGGTTTCAGCCAGCTGTTTAGCCTGGTCGCTTGAGTGGGAGGTTAAGGGTTGTGGATCGGGGGCGTCTGTGGCGGGCCATGCATCCACTGGGAAGTTGGGAAGACGTGTAAGCTGACGCTCTCGTTTGCCGCGACCCTCGGTAATGTTCGTAGGGAAGCGTGATATCTGGGGGCAGAACACGGATCCGGGAGCTGCCGATCGGCTGGTAGTCTTCCTAAAAATCGACCAACGGCGCGCGGCCATCTCCAGTTCCACAGATGGTATCCCCCCCGCGTTAGGGGAGTCAGTTGACCCCCGTCGTTCAAATTCGCCCCTTCTCTTGTCCTCGTTGTTGAGTTGACGTATGACAAATGGCAGGCGGACGCTAAGCCGCAAGGACCAAGGACCACACAACAATGATTGCGATTTGAAGATGACGCTTGTCAGATGATGCAGGTGCCTGTGAATCGTCTGACTACCGGGTCACGCCTGTCAGTGGAGAAAGCCGAGAGAGAACCTGCGCTAAAAATGGCAGGTCACGTCAATCGATTGCATCAAGCCGGGTTAAGCGTGAAGGCTGCCGAGCGTCCAGTGTATTGAGGCGAACAGCGCTGTCATGTTCCGACCGTCGTGTTCTCGGAGGCTCCCATTCTTCCACACACAAGCTGCCTATTTGTGCACTGTTCAGTGCTGAATATGTGTACGTGAGGTGGGTGAATGTACATCTGGGGGTGAGCAGCTGCTGATCAGCCCTCCGGCGCATCCAAAAGGCCTGTTAATTCGGAACTACAGATCACGTTCTATCCCTCCATCATGGTTTCCGGCCACCCGTGCCACAATCACCAAACGCGGGCACAATGAACACCCCCGCGCACATGTCCAGATGCGAAGAAACCAAAGACGGTGAGGGAGAGAGGAGGCCCCGAAGATCGCTCGCGGACTGTGAAATTCCGGATGTGCGCGGGCCTAAAAAACCCCCAAATCAGAAGAGCAGCAGGTCTGCGGAAAACGTTTTTGATCCCCAGAAATTTCCGAGCGTGTCGGGCCCGTCTGTCATCTTGTGGCGGGCGCTGTGGGGGACTGCATCCTCCGTCTCTCCTTCTCCTCCTCGTCTCGGTTCGTTCTCGCTGGCCGGTCTGGAGGGCGTTGCGATTAAAATCAGCTTCCGTGCGACATCTGATCAAGATCTGATTGGCAATTGAATTGACCCAGGGGGGAGGGGATCCGATAGAATGGCGGCCAGAAGACAAGCGGAAACTGACAAAGAGTTGAGGGAAGACGGACGGAGGAAGGACATGGACATCTCAGCAGTCGCGTCTGATGGCCGTGGAACCCAGTCTTGGTTTCGGACTCTTCGTATGCAGGGTTGCACGACCCGCAATCAAACGAGCCCCCGTTCATCAAGGTCGCGGAGTGAGAAGCTGACCGTCGTTCTCCTGTATAGGGAAGATTCAGTAAGAAAATTCCATAGAGTATCCCAGTTCCGAATTCCCAAAAGCGTGCGTGGTGTCCGATGGGGAGATGATGTTTCTTAGTGCCCTATCAAAATGCCCGTCGCCGTTCCCCCCCTTCTTCTGACAAATCCGCAGCGTAGTGCGGGTCCGCGTGACCGGGCCCGTTCGAATTCGGCCCGAACCTGAAGTCGGTCTTCGGATGTTTGAATGAGACCCGACCATCATATCATCCAAGAGGGGATCCCTAGTACTGAGCAGACCATGCCTTCCCGTCTGGTGCTTCTTCGCCCGAATCCGTCGGCAAGCTGGCTTCAGTTCCGCGCCCGGGAAGAGTGGCCAGCAGACCTCGATTTGATCCCATGCCGCCTTAGTGCTCGATGGGGAAGGATGTTAAGGGGGAGAGGGTCAATCGAAGCAGGTCGGCGTGGAGCTGCAGCCAACCACGTCGCAGCTCGATCACGACATCCCCCTCCCTTGATGATGCGAGCGATACACGACAATACGAATTCCACAAAAAGTAGCGACCCTCGTAGAAGTCTCTCAAACCCCGCACTAGCCACTCAACGCAGTCGTACGCAGGACGTGCATCACATCGCGCGCGCAGGTCCCCGCCGAGGCTAATTTGGGGGACGAGCCTATCGTTAGGCACCGAAATGCCTTTACTATCCGCGTGCCACACCCGGGAAGACAGGTAAGACCGATGCCTTGGAACTTGGATGCCTCAAACGAAAAAAGTACAATCGCCGCACTGGTGCGGATTTACAGGGGGTATTAAACAAGGACTCTGAACTGAAGGGAGATATCCGTTATCCCTCTCAGGATCAGTAGCACGTTCGCTCCGAAAGGATTGAACCTAGCCTTTCGGAGGATGTCTGGAGATGAATCGCATGTGGACGCGCGTGAGGACCTGCCAGCGGAATCGGGAAAGTGCGCGCGATTACGAATCCGTGGCGTGTTCCGTTCGAGTGTCACTGGTGCTGAGGGGTGGAGCCCGTGTGAAGGGCCGGGTTGAGATCGGAAGGACCTACAGAATGGAGGGACTCGAGAGGACGCTCCACCTGAACGCCAGTGGTCGTCATATCCAATGAAGTCAGCACTTGACGCAAGTGCATACTACACCCTCTACCCTTGTAATTAATCTGGATCTCGAGGATCAATCTCTAGCTCAGCGAAGACACTGGGGAGTGCGGCAAACAACAAGGTTGAATACATAATGAAAATTCGTCATGCTGCAGTACGTAGTACGTATGAACCAAGGCCACGATGCACCGACTAGTAAGTATATCATCCTTTCCCTATCATGCACATGCCACTATCAACTGTAACACGCGACACGCTTCTCCACTTGAAATTTCATGCATTCATGGGGCCGGCCGTTCCACTTTTCCCGATTCAGTCAAAGAGTGTGTCGGCCAATGAACCAGAAGCAGAACGCGAACGCGCCGTGCGTCGGAAATGAGCCCAAGCATTCCAGGAGATCCTTCGACACGCGCGAGACTCCGCTACATACCACCAGAGACTCTCCTCTCCTCACAAACCAAAAAGCGCCCCGGTGACCCAAAAAGTCGCCGTAGTCAGATTACGGGAGGATCTTCCCGCCCTTGAGCGCGCTCGTTGTGGCTGAGTCCTCCACCTGACCCCGGGATGTTTTCATATGGCCTCCTTCCCTCCTTCCCCGCACAACGTCCCCGCGTTTTTTTTTGTCTGTCACGTCAGATGAAAAGAAAAGCACTTGGTTGTTGATCATTTCACCCCGGAAAATCTCCGAGGGATTGGCGTTCGAAGTTTGATATCGAAGGAGGCAGGGTGATGTGGGCAGGTCGGGATCCACCGTTTTCCTTTGATATTCGTTGGAGATAACACCTGCACGGAACACGGTTCGCAAGAATTCAAGCTCGGGCGACGTGTATCCCATCTGACCGACGCACCTATCTCTCAAAACTGTGGACTATATACAACGAAGCGAAGAGAGGGAACAGACGATCCGACGTTCAAGTCGAGCTGCGCTATCGCGCTATAGGAAAGGTCCGTCGGTTTGCCGAAACGCATCGCGAGTGCATTGCGACGGTACTGTTTCTTCCGCCTGCGCGCGCCTCGCAGATAAGCGGGAATAAAGCCTCCGCTCCGAATTACCAGTTTTTAAGTTGTGACCAACCTCATCAAGGGGGAATTGATAGTCGCGCGTATCAGATTCGGAGTCCGGGATCCGGACCACCACTCAAAATAATCAGCCGTGTACGATTGAACGCTCCCCGGTTCAACGCCAATCGAAAAAATCCCTCTCGTGTTTGAGGTCGGGTTTGATGGAGGTCAAACACCCTCTGGTTCCCGTTGCCCAGAATAGCTTAAGGGAGAGTTGGCAACCGGAATACTATCGTGGTTGCATTACCTCGGACGCACCCACCTCTCATCCGCGCGGCACAAGTACTTCATCCTAATCTTTCTCCAGTTTGCTGCCTTGAAACCTCTCTGTACCGTGCACTAGGGATCGGATACGACGTCCGAGAGTTAAGCGCGACGGGGTCTGGGAAGCCTGGAATTGAAAATAACCTTTCTCCTATACAGATGACAGTTTATTGTCAGAGCTCAGGATGACATGGCTTCGGATGAATCCTGGGGATGGTCGTCTGCCACACCTGACCAACCCAGCCCCATTTCGTGGGGTTATCCTGAGCTCGACACAGGACGTGGAAGTACTCTCCACGATCCGATTGGAATGGAGTTTGTCCGCAATCGGGTCGGGCAGATCCCGCTCATACTTGCCTACCGTGAACGCAACTCTCCGGACCAAGGATCACCCCTACATCGACCGAAGGAAAGCTCATTCAAAGCGTCGCACATCCGGCATCCGCCCTCATCGTTTTTCCGATCTCAATCCCTCCCCCGGGAGGGGCCATGAAGCCAAATGGTGTCACGATCCAACGCCGACGCGGAATCGCGAGATTTGAAAAAAAAAAAAAAAAAAAAAAGCAGAAACACGAGGGAAGGTTTATCTTCAGTTTTCGGAACTGCGACGTACGAAGCAAGGAAAGGAAATACGGTGACCGTGACCGGAGCGGGCAGATGAGATCCGTGCTTCAGGAAGAGATGCAGAGCTGGGAGATGCGAGACGGATAAGGATGGATTCACTGTTCTGAGTATGTGTGCGTGTGTGTCGAACGTGTGCAGACGCACGCGTACGGGTTGACAAATCGAACAACCCGAAAAAGAAAAAGGAAGAGAGAAAAAAACAAACTATCAATCGATAATAGTAAGTGGGTCAAGGACATATGATTCAGGCAAGGTACCAAACCAAAAAGCCAATGGAGACTTATCAGATGGTCGGAAAAGTCAAGGCAAAAGAGCTACATATACACACCGCTTGCGCACCGTTGGGCCACAAACCCATCGGGAGGTCGGGATGTCAACCGAAACATTCGATCCGGATGGGGATAAGCCCCATCTCTCTTCGTCTCCACCTAAAGTTCCGTTCTACTGAACGTTCCGGAGAGTGCCTTCAATACATGCCAACCTAAGGAGAACAAGGGAAAGCGTGAGCGGGTGGTGGGAAGAAAGCTGTGTGTAGTAGGGGGAGGAGGGGGCCGTGCCCACCCCACGCGTTCACGGCTTCGTCAGCCACACGGAACGGAGCGGAACGGTGGAGCACCGCCTGTCCGAGACTGCACACACACAGACACGCACAGATAAGTGTAAAACACAGGCACGCACGGATCCGAGTGGTCGCGCGCATACGACACACTTAACCTTTGGTCAGCTGCAAACTAGCGATAAGCGTCGAAATTGACTTGTGGTTTGCTGTTTAAATTTTGATGGCGATGGCAGCCTCTCTCTCCGCGTGTGATAGCGCGGATGCCTCACGCGTTCCGTCAGCGTTGGGAGCGTGGTCGTGGTCAGGTACAGTGGGTATACAGTATAGTACTAGTAGAGAGAGAGGAAGGGGTTAGGGTAGATGATGGTATATACTTCGATTGAAACCCTACTCCACATCCAGCCAAAAACACGCTGCACGGTGGATCCGAACTTGAAGCTTGACTTCACTCAGCCCGACATCCCCAAAGATTGAAGATGGAGAATCCTTACGTTATGTTTCTCCATTCCCCACTAGGTAGAACACGACTGTGAGAAAGAGAGAGAGGAAAATAAAGCCCTCTGCCCTCCGGGTCCTCGCGTCTACCTACGCCCCCCCCCCCCATCGCGTCGTGCGTAGTATACAAATTCAAAACCTCGGATCCATCCAGAGGTATATATCTCGATCCCACCTATCGAACGAGGGGTGGCCCTCTTATCGATCCGTATCACCCGTTTGTACGTACTTACCACTACTGCATTTCGAGGGACGCCATCTCTCAGAAGATCTCAGCGCCAGGAGTCGGAGCTTGGCGTTATTGTTCTTGAGTAAAAGAAAACCCCGGATGGGTCATACGATCCGGTCGAACGCGACCACAATACCGCTTTCGAGAGAGAGAAAGAGAAGGAGGGTGCATAACCGCCCCGCACGGGCTAAAGTACCACCACTTACTCCATCGGATACTAGGATGCCCCACACCCCCAATCCGTCTCAGATCACATATAGAGATGTCGATCGTGGGCCACAACACCACATTCCGTTTCCATTATGATTATCTCTCCCCCCCCCTCCTTCGCACCCACGCACACGATGCGAAATGATGGTACGGATAAGTGTGTTTAAATACGCGGTACGTACAAGAAACCGCACGCCTGCGTCCCTCCAAAACAACGAGGTTGAGGATTCCAAACCGAGTATTAGAGTGGGGGAGAGAGAGAGGGAGGAGAGGGACGAAAGCGAATGAATGGAGACGGACAGCGTTGGGCGTTTTTTTGTTTTTGATATTGTCACGGCCGAGGGAGATGAAATACGTCCGACAGTTCTTCTCATCTCTCAGGAGAGAGGAAGGGTGTGATATACAGTATACATCCCACACGTCGTGACCCACAGTCGACCGCCAACCAAACTCCTCCGACGGCCCGACCGACCTACCCGACATCAGAGACCTGACCCCCCCAGCAAGATCGCAAACGCAAAACAAAACGACAGAGCTGTGTGCGGATCTAATCAGCCACACACCCCTTTCACCCCCCGCAACGTCTAAAATGAAAAGAATCAACTAAGCAGCCCACGCCACGCCGCGCGCCGCACCACACCACCCTCTCCGATGTGAAATGAAAAATCACTCCAAAAATGCGTGTCTGATGATTTACCCGATGCAGCAAAACGATACCTCCGACAACAATACACGAAACGGGCGACTAGCACAGTTTTCTCAACATTGAACGGAAAAACGACGTGCACGGGACGTGGGATAACGTAATGGGGGGCACCTTCTTGGTGTGAAACTTTGCATTCATGGCTCCGAAGACTGGCTCATGGGTTTGGATATTGAGGGAGGGGGTGGGTGGCCTTCTGATTCTTGATGCGAGTTGCAGATGAAATCCAATCAGAAGGCTGCGAACGTACGTTTGGGAGGGGAAGAGGACTAGTATTGCTTCACGAGCTATACGTACTGAGCATGCATGTATATAGTGAATAATGGTAACAGGATGAGACAGGGCAGACGGAGGCATGAAAACAGAGCAGAGAGAAAGAAGTGAGGAGATAGACATCTCCGTCCATGCACCGACGGCCATCACCTGCATCCGGCGAGACTCCAGGGGAGAAAGGAAATGAAGTTTCCAACATTATAATCCACCGAAAGGAGAGGGGGCCAAAATCGAAGGGAATTAGGATGCGCAAGGATCGGAAAAACTGCAACCAACGTACAAAGGGTGATGGAAACAACGCGACTAGTGTAGTAGAGGAAAAAGCTTTAAAACCACCTTCTCTCTTTCGCACGGAGAATTTCGGTAGAACATCAATTTCAAAAGGGAAAGAACATTACTGATGAGATGAAAACGCGAGAGCAGTAGGAGATGATCATTCGGATGGCGGGGAGTGGGGAGATTATCGGATGTAGGAGGAATCAGGGGGGTGAGATAACAAGAAAGGGCGAACGAGATCTACTCAAGAACCTCGGGTCGACATACTTGGCGTAGAAGGGGGAGAGTATACGGAAAGAAATAAGACAGCACAGATGTGAGAGAGGAGAGACGAGGACTAGATACAACTTGGACTTGGCGGAAAATCCGGAAAGCAGTGAGACAATGTGAGAAAGAGAGACTTGGTGGGGACCGAGGAGATTCAAATGAGAGGTGAAGAGGGTGGGTGGCCCGATTTGTCCCAGACAGGATTCACTGTTGGATGTCGGGGCGCTCAGACGGATAAGCATGCCACGGGTTGCCGCCGACCGAAACCGGCTCGTTCGGCGTGTACGGGTATTGCTGGGACTGAGAGATCGTGGGAGTATGCTGTTCGCATAGAACAACCGATGAGTAAAACATCCGCTGGCAGTGACCTGGGTGGGGGAGACTAACCAAATAGTTGTCATCCTCGACCTTGACTGGAGCGTAATGCTCGTTAATGGATGGAAGAGTGTTATGGTGGTGTTGTCCGCCCGAAGATCGAGAGACAATCGGTGACAAATGATGGGGCTAATGAGATCATCCCCGGTATGCGTTAGTGAATTTGTAGGTGGATAGGAATGTATAGTGTCTTACCGAGTAGGACGGGCTCGACGAAGAGCTGGTTGGGCTGGTGACCGGGTAGGTCAGAGAACCATTCTGCTGGGGGTAGAGTGCTCGCGACTGCTGTTGCTGCTGCTGCTGCTGTTGCTGTTGCTGTTGTTGAGAGTTACCAGAGTACTGGAGGGCAGGGATGTGCAGTGGTGGTGGAGGGGCCATGGAGTTGCGAGAGAGAGTTGGAGGCCTCGCCTGTAGGAGAGTGTCGGCGCAATGTTCGAGGGATCCATGGAGGGGGGGACATACCAGCAAGTAGTCTCTGTCAGCGTCGGAGCCATTGGAGAGTCGACCCGACTTTTTGTAATCGAATTCACCCCAAGCGGCGGTGTTAGGGCCGTTGGAATCACTGCGATAAGAGTCGTTGAGGGAGAAGTCGGAGGTTCGACGACCGATATCGGGTCGGAGGAACTGGGCGGAACGATCCTCGTTCTCTCGTCGCAGGTCGACGAGGTCCTGGCGGAGACGGGCATTCTCCTCCTCGAGCTCCCGAATACGGTTCAAAGGACCCATCTCGTCATTGGCGAGGTTCATGGCTGCTTGGAGCCTGGTGACTGTTTGTTCGAGCTAGGAGGGGGGGGAGTGATGTCAAAACGGATGCAAATGAGGAAGCGATCGGACGGAGAATGGTGTACCTGCTCAACATAGGCCTTTCTCTTAGCGCGGTGACGAGCCTGTGCCTTTGCGTTCCTGCTTCGCTCTCGTTCGTTTTGAGAAGGAAAAGAGGCGCGAGAGGTGTTTGTAGAGGCGGAGACTGCGAGGGTTACGTTGTTCGACGGAGGCGACATCATGTACGGCAATGTAACGTAAAATGAATCGCTGAAAGTCTGGACTTGATTGACGGTGTACGTTGGGGGGGATGGTGAGGAAAGGGGAGTGTGGTGGTGGTAGGAGGAGGAAGGTGGCGGATAGGCGGCAGAGTCGAGAGGTAGTATGGTCTGGCGAGGGTGGAGGTGCGACGGAAGAGCTGAGCAGCAGGGGAAAGGAGAGAAGGCGTCGGACTGGCCGTGATTGTTTTTTGGTAGTTATAAAGGGAGGGGCCGACCGCAGAAAATCGTCTAACCCTTGATAGTCGACACCAATAGGAAATTCTCGGCTACGTCCATGACTTGATGCCTATTCAAAAAAAATCGTAAAAAAAGAAAAGCAATCTACCCGCCCCCCTCCGCCAACGTTTTTTTAGCCACGACCGGTAGGAACTTGCCGCCGTGCCCTGGCCTGCACCCCCTCTCATCTCGCTCCAAGGGTTTTTGGCCCGGCACTTTCCGTGCGGAGGCTTTCAACGCCCTGCCCTCCCATATCGGGACACCCCACACATGTGACCACGCGAGGTGCCTTGCCCTTCTCCCCTCGCCCATACCAGTACTCGTCTGCCACAGTTTCCCTAATAATTATCATAATATCTCCCTCCCCTCCCCTTCCCCCATCCGCTTTTAGGCGAATCTCCTTTCAGACATCCCTTCGATCAGCTTCCCCCGGACGTTTCCCGCGGTCCGACTCTCCTCTCTTCTGATCGGTCCGAACCAGCCTCTCTCCCTGCACGAGGCTTTCTGTCGTAGCATAGTCTCCACGCATGTACTCTTCCATCAGCTAGCCACCAACTGAACTACGCTCTTCCCACCTTGCGATCTCCACCCAGATCACAGCTTCTGGGCAGCTGTATACCCACCGCGCTCTTGTCAATTTGGCGCGCCCGTCAGCAATCCATGTCGCGAACAGCGTCTCGTCTTTCGAATTCATATATGTCACGTCTGTCAGCGTTACTACGGCGTTTAATCCGAGAGAATCCTTGAGCTTGAGTGGTTCGTGACGCCGACCGTGTGTGACGGAGATGACGATGATCCCTACGGCGAGCTGGGAACAAACGTGGATCTTTCATCTACACCGCAGCCCACCCCCTGTCTCTCTCTCTCGTCGAGGACGGAGAGCTGGAAAATTTTTCGACGGGAGCGAGAGCCGCCCGGTCAACTATCTGTATTGCCGGCGTCGCCTAAGCCCGCTTGGAGCGTGTCCCATGACCACGTTCGGTAACCCCGTCTGTCTGCGAGAAATCAGGGGCCCCTTGAAATTTGCTTCCGCACAGAGCGCTCAGCTTTCGCTGTCGCGCCGACGGTACGAGCGAGTTGTGCTGTTCGACGAAGAAGAGAATACTGCGACAGCTGGTGTATTCTCGGGAGAATGACCGGAAGCTGCGGAGAAAATCCCTGATGAACCCTCCTTCCCACGATCCGGAGCCCCGTCCCTTCCCCAGCCAGGGAGATCCAACGTGTGTCGGGAGTGGATGGCACGACGGAGCTGCCGCTCTCCGAAGACGAGCTAGCAGCATCTTATCAACCCTGCAGTCCCGCCTTGAGAGAAGCCCCAAGGCTCTGCCGCGCCACATGCCGCGCGCGCCGGCCTTTTGGCGGCGGGGCCGTGTTCCTGTGGCCTTGGACCTTTCCTCCTCCTTGACTCAATCAAACCTGCTCGGCATATTCCAGGACACGGACCAGATGACGCCGAACCCGTGAGAGACGGTGGTCCCACGTCTTTTCTTTCGAGTTCTTCTGACCTGCCATCGACCTTTGGCACACGACGCACCACATCTTGTGGCGACTGCACAGCCTCTGCTCTATCCACTCTGCACCTCATTGGTATGCTGGGGCCGGGCCGTGGGCTCTTTGTTGTCTTGTTCCGTCCCGTCGGCCCGTCCATCTATCCTCCCCTCCTTCCAAAGTGTTTCGTTCCGACACATTCATCATTTTTCCTCCGCGCCGCCCTGTCGGTCTTCAACCTCTTCTCAAATCTACTTCACCTGCGGGCGTCCGGCGAAATCATTTTTTCTGCATCTAATATCGCCTTCGTGTCCGTTCATCGGGTTCGATGTCTGATCCCGGAGAGGAAGCTTCGTGATTTGTGGGTGCTTCGAAACTCGTGGCTACAGATCGCATTTGCATTCTTCCCACACCTTGGAGCGCTCTGTGCGCTCGACATATCCTGTGTTCCCTTGGCTGCCCTCAACCCTGGGAATCGGAATTTGACTAAGAGGTCAACCAAGGGAGATCAAAACCATCTCCATCTGTTCCCCATTTTTCAATGCATTCAAGACGAGGACGGCGGATTGATCGAGTTTCGGCAGTCGCCACCAGCCGCAGCTTGTTGACTTGGACCCCGAAATGTTTTTTCCCTCCTCCCAAACGCGCGGACGCGCTGAGGTATATTTGCCAGCGAATGGCATAAGAGCATGGTCTTGGCGACTGGGACTCCGTCTGCCCTCCACAGGATAAACGGAGAATCATGAGTGAACCAACGGAGACCCGGTTCATCATCTCGACCCATCACGCGCCCGACGTCCCCCTAGAGATGTCAGGGACGGTGCGGCCGGGCGAAGGCAAGGAAACCCAACGGCAGGTGGTCTCGGTCACTTTGCGAAACACAAGAAGGTGATTAAAATAAGCGTTGATAGGGTGATGTGAGTTCTAGACACTGGTGCTAGAACCCCAAAAACCAGCGAGGACGTCGCTCGATTGGCAGGTCCCAATTGAACTCGAGAAGTGTCTCAACGGATGCAGAAACAAGGCTGGGGCTCCCAAGGCCTCAGCCCCTCGATGGTTTGGCTCGGCCCACCAATGTTTCGCGAGCTGTGCACCGCGACCGAGGTTTCCAACGTTTCTGTTTAGAAAGCTCTAGTTGCAAATGTATAGATATATCACATCAAAGCAAGGTTCGTGTGGCTAGCGCATAGAAAATCGGGTCTCATCCAGCGGCGCAACAGTGGCGATAAGGGGCTAAACACACTAGTTTGCAGAGCCTGCGAGCGGGTAGGGCATAGGGGGAAAGACGGAGCTGGAAGGCCATATCACCGGCTCGGTGATCGTGGTGCTCGGTGTGCCCCTTCGCAATGCAAAAGGAAAGAGGGGACTCGTGTGAGCAAAAGTGAGATCTGCAATCTATTGGATTGGCGAGGACGTAAAATTTGCACCACCCCCGTCTCTCCTTCCTTCATTGGCACAAGGGCATCCGACTCCCCCCCCCTCCGATGGGGCAAGACGAGGACACGTTTCGGAGATAGAACATTCGTTTTGGGGAGAGTATTCAGTACAGGACTCGCGACTCACTTTAAATGGAGGTGCCTGGCGCACGAGGAAGGAGAGGACAACAAAAATCACTGGGAAAACGAGACGGGTCGGCATCAACGGCGCGCAGGCGCCTTGCGTCTACTCATTTGTCAAGAAATGGCATACAGGCACGAAGAAGGGACCCATAGTACGTACGCGTAACGCATCTGCATCAGGACCAAACACCCTCGACTGACATCCAGCCACTGGACAACGAAGGATCGGATGTCAGACGAAAAAGTCCTCTGACATGGACTTTGAGAGGGTGAGATAGATCCACAGATAATCAGGGAGGGAAAAGGGAAAGGCAGATGGATAACTGGAGAAAACCGGGTGAGTGGCGGTATCCGCCGTAGGGCCCGACCCACCATCTCAATGCAGCCGGGTCCTTCCAGGAGCCAAGAGGAGCAAAGTGCGACGCGGAATCTCAGATGCATCGCCACGATCCCGGCACCCGAGCTGAGAGCGCTACTGGGAAAGAGAACCCTATCAGATTTCCTCGAGAACACCCAAGATGTGATCTACTTCAAGTGCCACAGGCAAGTCAATTGGGCTGAAGGGTCAAAACGGGCAGGTGATGGGGCACCCATTGCGTAAGCCCCTTACCTTTTCGGTGGGTGATTGAGCTCGATTAGAGAATGAAAAACGGATGAGAGGGGAGAGAGAGGGTTAGGCAAGGAACGTGTGTTTTCGCTTCCCGAATACGCCGGGAACGAGTCTTGTTTGGTTCCATCCCTCCGACGGGAAACGGCCAGGGTGTGGGGCTGATGCTGTAATACCCAAGCCTCGTGGATTGGGCCACGAGCCATGCTGGTATGAAACCACGATCAGATTCGCTGAATACCGGGTGTGGATCACTAGGCTAGGTGGGGAACCTGAACGCCACGGTAAGTCGCGCTGCAAGAGGCGGATCCGGGCGTCATTCGGCATGCCACCCCACCCGCGCACTCGCAAACCCATCATTGGAAATTTGCCCAACAGATTGGAGGGACCATTATGAAACCGAAACACCGGCAAGGGGAACAAAGCGACCCACTCCCTTGCGGGTTACGTAGTCGTTTGTCGGCACTTGGATTCTCTCCAGAAGCTGCGACGAGTGGTTGTAATTTCAGAGATTATGAGCGGTATGAGCGAATGGCTTATATTCAATCCAGAAGGTGGATGCTCCTCGTTGGAAACGTCCACCTGGCGGCCATGAAAGGCAACACGCTTCGGACCTTGGGAGAAGGATTCGTGTCAATGTCGCGTGCGCGGCGCGGCACATTGGTGTAGATCCTCCTGCCTGATGATGCGAATCTTACTCGGTAACCGTAAATCGATTAGATTCCGGCTCAATACGTCACAGCGGGTCAGATGATCCGCGCAATTCCCTTCTTCTAGTTCCCTGTTGGTAACCTGGTAAGGATCTATAAAGAGCGAGGAGGGGAAGCGGATGAGCGGGAGTCAGGGGAATCGATAATCGACTGTCGATGCATCGAAAAATGGTGATCAACCCCAGCTCGTCTATTTTTTTTATCTCGGAAGATCCCATCCATGCCAATCACGGCCGCCATCATGCATCGTCGTAATCGCGATATTACGGACTTCTCTGGTGGCCACTCGGCCTCGTCGTGCCTTGCGAAATCACTCCCACGGAACGTGTGTGCAGGGCGGGGAACAAGCGCGCAAAATGTAAGCGTATTCGGAGTCCGGATATTACACGTATAGATTCTGGTGGTCATGTGTATGATGGTCCACGGATGCCCCCGCTCTTGCACAATCATGAGCAATTTTTGTTGAATGGGTCCTCCAGTCAAGTGGACCGTAGACCCGTCGCACGTTGGAAGGAGGACCGGTGCCGAACGGCGGTCGCAACCGCAACTTTTGAGCCATTTGTGTTCCTGGGAATCGCGTGCCGCACTTGATCGTGTTTGGGATAGTACAGATATCTTGGTTTCGGCATGGGAGCAATTTGGATCCGTCGGTTCGTACAACACGTCTCGTAGGAAACTAAAACTTTGTGGGCGGGTTTGGGGGCGACTCGTGAGTGGATTCGTAATTGAAGCTTGGAGTTCTCTCTCCATCGGGGTGGTGTAGGGTCGGGCGGTGTCTTCTGTGGTAGGGAATATCGTCACCCGGGCTCCGATAATCTAATACCACGTACTCCACGACGGGTCTTCGATGCGACCTACCGTACGTGAGGCGAGCGTGTTTCACCCAATGTCGATGTCAAAGTCGCGACTGACGCATACAAGACATTTATTGCGTGCGATCAATATCTTGATCAAAGAAATAAACCCAATACTGGTTGGACTACGTAGTCAAGAGACGATGTAACCCGGAGCCCGGTGAGGGGTGCTAGGACCGGAAGGAAAACCCCGCTGGTTGTCCTAAAAGTTAATCAGACTGTTCTCTTGCTCAGCGAGCGAAAATTTATGTATCGGATCAAGGAGGTTAGCGACGAATGGAATGAATAGAGGCGTGGTATATACGCGAGAGTTCGTGTGAATGTCTGGAGGCAAGGCAGTGTATGCGGGAGAACGACGACGAGTACGGTTACTTGGTGTTTGAGCTCGAGGTCACTTGGACCGTGAAGACGGTGCGGTGGGAAGGTAGTAGCTGTAGTTGGGTGCAGAACGCTTAAGCGGGTGTAGGGGGAGGGAGGCGGCGCCTCTATCATGGAAAATTTTCCATTCTAAGCCGAAATCGGATTCCACTGAATGCCTCCCAGAGACAACGGCCACTAAAGAAAAAATAGTGGCCTGAGAATGAAATCAAGAAGCCAAAGGGCACTTCATGTTTTCCAGGGCGATATTCAAGGGGGAACACGCCGGTGAGGGCGTATTGATGAACTGAAAGAACATTATGAATCAACAACTTCAGGCCAATCAGATAAGACCCACAAACCAACGAGGATTGAACACTACGGATCGCATGCACCCGCATCTGTATACGAGATGTACGTGAGGAACCCTCAGCTCCACGGTGCGAACCTAGGAGTCGAGGATGCCGTCTGTATTCGCCGAGCCACCGGACCCACCTTCGCACGGGGGGAACCACCGTGTGAGGTGGACAGGAGAACGGATCGATTCCGGAACTAGGAGCGAAGAAGGGCTATTAGAAACCCACTCAGCCTTTGAAATGAGCGAGGGAAACAGAAGGGGGGAGGGGCATCCATATTACAAGCGAATTCGGAATTCGGAGCACCTAATTGGGCAACATGGGGACGAGGTAGCGTGAGTGCCGTTGGATCGAACTAACGGCGATGTAAGCCAGTAGCCTTTAGGAAGGAAGGTACTCACGTCGCGATGTGAACTATACCAAGACGGTGACCAGGTCCGGATCGACAGTGGCTGTTCCCTTGGTTCGATCATCGAATGAAGTCGACAGGGGACACGAAGTGGACGAGCATCATGGTTTCATAGAAACAATGAGAGGGTGTGCTTCAGACCGAGCGTCGGTCCTTTTCTCGGAGTCAGGGTTTTCTCTCCGAACAGAGGGTCACCTGCCAGCCAGCAGTCACTCATATGTTCAGGTGTCTCTCTCCCAGGGAGTGGCTGTACTCCTCCCAGGACAATGTGCGCCTCGAAGATTCTGATAGTTCGTTACGTCCTATGTCACCACCCTCTCCACATATGTTTCGTCGGAGGTCCAAACGGTGACGTGGGAGAAACGACGGTCTGGATGATGTAGATAGCCGCCAGGCCTCTTCGCGTCAAACAAGTGAAAATCGAAGTCGATGTTGTACTAAGCGATGGGTAGGGCCAAGAAAAAGTCTGGGCAAGTTGTTGGTGGGGGCGACCGAAGATGGTGCAGGTGAGAGGATTGGAAGAGCAGGAACATACCACGTGAAACCGAGACGACAGTCCATTGGACATGTCATGCAATCGAGCCGGTAACCCTCTAGGTATTTCGAATTCAACTGAACGAGCACCACATCGAGGATTGATTGACGTTCCGACCGTGTTTGAAGCTCGAGGAGGTTACATCCATAACAGGGTGTGCCCAGAAGTCAGACCCCTGTCAGACGTCTTCAGGGTTTGGCACCGGCTCGTTGGGAATAAGGATAATCCAGCTTCGTCGACTTCCATCGCTTCACTACCAAGTCGGGCCCGATTGAGGAGGTGAAGGCTGAGGCTCTGGATCGCCAGAACAAGAGAGTACATTGAAAACGCACAGAAAGAAGCGACATGGCAATAAAAGAAATGACAGATCCGAACGGGGGTCATGGGGGCATGAAAATGAAAAAGTCATAAGGGGAGGGTGAACGGGTTCCTGTAGGTGAACCTCGCTCATTAAACGAGTCAATTAGTCGCAGCCGGTAATACGTTTCCCAGGCTCCCACACCATACACCACATTGCGAAGCCCGGCTCCGTCGGACTAAAAAAATTCTTCACGCTTTGATGCTGGAAACCCATCTTGTGAAAGAACTATTAGTTGTTTCGCCCATGCCCGAAATCAAAATCAAGGGGAAAATCCATAAAGAAAGGGATGGCGAGGGTATGGCGCAACCGTTGTCAATAATCACAATGGGATGAATCGAAATACGAATTCCATTTTTTATGTATTTCCGAAGGGGGGTAGAAAATTCCGCATCACGTTATGGAGGATGAAGGATCGACGCGTTGCGGGGTTTGGATCAGGCCCGGCGGGATGGCGAATACAGACGGCAAACAGCGGATGGCGCGAAAGCCATTCGTGGGAAGTTATGAGTGACCGCGTGGAAACGAAGGCGGGTGGGGAGGCAGCGAGTCGGGTGTTGTCGCGCACAGCATTGTAATTATCACGGCACCGGGGATGGGAACAGGGGCGGAAGGTCGAGATGGATGGGTGATGTGACAGAGACGAACGAGGTAAGTGCCGAAGACATCGGTTAGATTAACGCTGAGAAGAAATAGCCAACAAGGATATCCTTACTGCGATCTGTGAGTGACAGTCTACCACCACTTTGTGATTGCTTCCCGTGGCCTGTGAGCACCAAGCGGAGACCGAATACATATTAGTTGCCATCTCACTTGGTCGGCTGGTCGAAAAAGGGACGGACGGGGACGTGGGAAGGCTTCCCCATGCGTGAGGATCGCCCCGCCGGTGCACCAGGAAAATGGTGCGGTTTCAAGCCCGCAAGGAAGGAAAATTTCAAGAAAAAATTACCTTGTGCTGAACTACCTCTATCAACGCCCTTCCTAGACCTTTCCACCGAGACTCTGGGCGAACAGCGATCGCTTTTAGCTGCCAGTTGTTTATGCTGGAGTTGTACCCCCACGCGCCGAATGCAGACTTGTATAACTCTTCGTATCTGGGTATTGCCTACGGAATTCATGCTTGCAGCTCCGCAAGAGTGTAGGAAAGTGACGACCTACGTGGTGGGTTATCCAGTCTCTCTTTTCTTGCAGTAGCTGAGACAGGAACTCCTCCTCTTCCCTGCGTGAGCCAAGGTAAGGGACTTGTGAGCAGGAAACGCGGAGCGTGTGGTACACACCAAGGCACCCAGTCGTCACTTGGAGGGCCCCACAACGCCACACCATCGAACTCGTGTGAGTCAGAGGATGTCCCAGCAACAAACAGGGCACCGGACCCCACGCATCCAGCGACAAGCAGCCGTAGGTATGTGCTCAATGCTGTTGTGGAGCCTCCAGTCGAGACCATAAGGACCGTATCTGAGTTCCGGCTCAGCGTCGAGTGTAGGGGCACCTCAATAGGTCCATTGTTATTTCGATCAAAGATTTACCGTTTGAGAGTGTTTCGCTGAGAATGGAGAACGTTCTTTGTAGGTCTTCCTCTGTTTGGCCCGTCGATCAATCGTAGTGTAATGCGGCGGACGGGCCAGGAGCGAAAACAGGTGTGGTGAGAGGATTGGTGTTTCAATGCCGAGCGGGAGGCGAGGTTGAGAAATATGTAAGCGAGAGCCCTACCCAGAGAGAACGCTCGTCGGGGATAGGGCGAGAAGGCGTACCGGATGGTTCTGTGAGTTGACGGACATATGGTTGATCGATATCCATGGGATCCCGCGTGGTTCTTGATGTTTGAATGGGTCAACTGCTCGGAGAAATGGCTGGTCAAGGGAGGGAGGGAGGGAGGGGGAGTATCGAAAATTGCTTCAAAGCGAAATCCGCAGTGTCTGACCCAGGATCTATATAAGAGGTAGTCGGCGGCCAACAGTCCGCTCCCGAATCGGAGTGTGGAGGTGGATTTGTGGGGATAATTGGGATCCAGGTGAGCTTGAGAGGAGGAGAGCGAGAAAGGGAAAACGGACGGACAAAACGGGGTCAGGGTCTGGAAATGGCGAACGACCTTAAGTATTTGTGTCCTACGAGGGGAATTCCGTGCCTTGCATCAAGGAAAAACTGAGACAGTGTGCTTAATGAATGGGATTAGGGTAGTGCGCGGGCGGGGTACTCGGAGGGCCGCACGAGGGGACAGCGTGAACCTGTGACCTGTATCGTGGGGCTGCCCACATCGTCGGTCAAGTGCGAGGGGGATTCTATCGACCCCACGAATCAGAATAGATTCACATGTAACCCCGAGGGTTCCGAGGTAATAACCACCTACCCGTAGCCAGTGGGTTTCCCCATCAAACCGGCCGGCAAAACATATTCGAGCTTGTCGGCGCATAACGCCCTGAGCGGGCAATAACCCTACGATAGCCGTTGTAGCAAAACAGGGCGGTGTCGATTCTCTCCTTCCTCTATCTTTCGTTCTCAATACGGAGATCAAAACGGTGTGAAAACCGACTTGTGGCTGTGCGCATTGCTTGTTGCAGCTCCATATGATGATCGCCAACCATCCAGAAGCGGCACTGCTCGCTTCGTTCAGATGAGGCATATCGAGCTCCAGGAAAGCGACAGTGATCGGCGCTGGAGGTTCACCAAAGCCGAGGAGGCGAATGTGGCCAGGTCTACAGGTCTCGCTCACCATCTTCATCGGAATGCCAGCGCTATCGAGTGTCGATCGAGGGTTGGTATGAGCTCTGGGTTTGTGTGAGTACGATATTGAACGCCCCCAAATCATGCACGACCTGACGCATGCACTCTGGGTCTTATCCGCGGTCTCGGTCGGGAAATCCGCGGCTTAACCCCCAGGAATCTGGAGTGCACCCTCGGTTACTGAGCCGCTGCCCCTCTGCAGTCCGCAGTGTCCCATAGCGACGTCACTCCGGCTCGGATAGGAGAAAAAAAACTCTGGTCTAGCCTTAAGGTACACACCCCACGCCGGCCGCGGCGGTGACTTTGAGGAATTGTCGTCTGATGGGTGACGCACACGGGTTGACGCCGTCGTGACCCCCTCGAGCGACTCACAGCTTCGCCGCATCTCAGTGTACTAAATTGTACAACCCCGCGAATAACCCCCTGGAGAGGGGATTAAACACCGCGCGGGTGGAAGACGGTCACTGCAGAAACTCTGAGACCGCGGTCAAGGGTTGCTGTTCAATCTTGGTAAGTCTGGAGACATCGGAAACGAACCTTCGTCGTCATTGTACGATGACCACCCCTCCGACGATTGTTCAGGGAACTGGAGGTGTGTCATTCTCGGACTCGCCGCGCCGGTCAACGGAGGGGATACCTTTCCTTCAAGTGTCGCTCCCCCTCGTCGGTCAAGTCGGGCGAGATGTGGAGAGTGACATCATAACAAGGTTCGACCAGACCGTTCCATCGCCTCAGCTCTTCGGCAAGAGCTGAAGTGAGTAATTTTGGGCCTCGGTCGGTGGGCGCTTCGCATGGGTTGTCGGTCGTAGTCGCGCCCCGAGTGTTAGGAATAGACAGCACTGAGAATGCCCCTGCTTGGACTAATGACCTTCGTGGTTGCGTGAGATGCCTGGGAAGTTGACGCGTCCCCCTCTTCGGCCCCTCTTTGTCTATTAGTATTGTGGTCTATTGCGGCCGTGGTTCTGATGGCTGGTGGGGAGGTGAAAGGACGCGTTGGTCACATGATCGTACACTGAGCTCGACTATGACTACGACAATAGCCACCCTGCAAGGCAAACTTTCTGCTACTACGTCCCTATCTCAATGTTAAATCGTCCAGGGCGGTACACAAACACACCTGCACCTCTTTCCGACGATTGCGTGCGAGCCGAGAATCACCGAGCCGACCGTCAAAGCTGACGGAAACGTTTTTACAGGGATAGTAGACGGACCTCCTTCCTCTCCTGCATAAGGTGCCTCTTCAAAATCCGAGAACGAAAGCTCCACGTCGAGGCCAGACTTGTTTTTCAACAATTGGACGGTTCATGTGGTTCGGTCCACCGCGTTCGGAAGACTGGCATGTTCGCGGTTCACGGTACTGGGTTGCCGTCCCCAATGTCCTGCCCATCAATTTGGAGCTCTTCGTCGTTTCCTGATAAGGGGCGGTGGCATCTGGTCACGACCTTAATACAATTCGCCTCGTGTCACTTCGCCACGAGTCGTGCAGAAGCGTGCCTCCCCACCATCACCTCCTTCCAAGTGACTTCGTCCTCGCCCCTGAAGATGGTTCCTCCAACTCGTGCGCCTAATGAAACCTCATCTTTCTTGGCTCTTAAGGATCGATTTGTGTCAGATGGCTTATGGCGAACGGTGCTGGAAGCAGATCGATCTTCCGACGAGTTCCCACGGCTGGCGACGGAGATTCTCGAAGCTCAGAGACAAAGCGCCCTTGATGTATCTCAGTTTACCAAGGACCAAGTTGCGCAACTGATCGAACTTATCGACACGACGGTAAGAGATCCACGGTAACGTACGCGTTTGATGAGGGGTTCAACATTCGCAGGTCCTCAGACATGAGAATATTCCAAGCCACCTGAAGAGCACTGCTTTCGGGATTCTGAGACGACTGTGTGGAGCGTTTCAGCAACTACCCAATTCTTGCCTCATCGGCGAAGAGCTGAAGATCAGTGATAATATGCCATTCGCGAAGCGCACATATGCGGACCTATGGAAAGGGAACTGGAAAGGGGAGGATGTTGCTGTCAAACTTTTGAGATTTGCCGTCGATGATGACAGGGCAAAGATCACCAAGGTATCCTCCGAGCGATCCGTTCACATCCAACCACTGCTGATGCTTGTTGTACTTGGTAAGAGGTTTTGTAAAGAGATGGTACTCTGGAAACAATTACGCCACAAGAACCTACTTCCATTCTATGGGGCATGTATGGACAACCAGTTTGGTATGGTGTCCCCGTGGTTGAGGAACGGAGATATCGTTCACTTCACGAGAAAGAATACAGAAGTTAATCGCCTTCATTTGGTATGTTGTGGCTAACAATCTATAACCTAGAATATTCATGGATGTTTCCCGATAGCTGACTGACGTGGCAAACGGGTTGGAGTACCTGCATCGTGCTAGTGTAATCCACGGAAACCTCAGAGGAGTACGTCATTTCCCCGCACACGATATCAACTAGATTCGTGCTGAAGCCGCTTGCAGTCAAACATACTCATCAGTTACCATGATTGGCCACGAGCTCTTCTGTCAGATTATGGCCTCACGTCAATAATCTTTGACCCCTTCTCCCTGACGAGAGAGTCGATAAACTGGACCGCCCCGGAGCTCTTATCTGTCGACGGCAAGTGTGGGCCTTCTTTTACAAGCGACATCTACGCACTTGCTATGGTTATATATGAGGTGCGTGACCTGCTCAGATTGCTGCGTTGGTCCGGAACGGATTTCAGACCTCAACACCAGGTGCTGACCGGTGCTCCGCCGTTCGTGAACCGACAGAAACCGGAGTTGGCATGCCAAGTAGTCCTCGAGGATGAGCGGCCCCCTAGGCCAAACAATTGGGAGGCTCTGGGGATCACGAATGAGATTTGGGACTTGCTGGTGCTGTGCTGGGCAAAGGATGCTTCGTCACGGCCGGCTGTCAGCGATGTGGTACGCTGTCTAAAGGGGGCGGAGAAACACTGGACAGCCGATCCCACTGCTTTTCTGCTTGCGAGTGAAGCTGGAGTTCAAGAAGTCATAAGCATGAAGCCCGAGAAGGCACAGAAGATCGCGGATGACCTCGATAAGGTGCGCAGGCATGTGAGCATCCGATGCGACTAGAGTTCTGATCCACAACCTCAGGCTCTCGATCGTATAGGGGTTAGCAGAAGTACAAGAAAATACCTTAGGTGCTTGCAAAAGTTATGCGGTGTCTCAGGTGTTCTTCCTCAGTCGTTTGCTCTCACCGAAGAACTAGAGGGAGTCGAGAAGTACCCATTCGGCGGAGGTGGTTTCTCGGATGTGTACAAGGCAACCTACAAGGGGCAAACGGTCGCGGTGAAAGTTCTCAGGATAGATGCACTTGGGGATCCAAACCTCACACGTATGGTTTGTGTCCCATTCTCCACCATCAACCCATTCCAACTGCTCCTAATTCAACGAAATAGAGTCTTGCGAAAGAAGTAGTGGGATGGAAGTGGCTTCGCCACGATAATGTCCTGCCGCTTCTAGGAGTAACTTGGATGCCATCGCCACTCCGCATGGTTTCTCCATGGATGGAAAACGGGAATATCATCTATTTTCTCAAGAATCACCCTGAACAAAACCCCTTCGACTTGGTGAGTCCCTGTAAACTTGTGGAACCATCCACGGGTTCATGACGAGCAAACAGCTGGTAGACGTCACGAAAGGGCTCCAATACCTTCACGATCACGACTTCGTTCACGGGGATCTCAAAGGAGTGAGAAACATGACTACGAAACGAACCAATCCAAACTGAACTAACGTCCGCCAGGCCAATATCCTGGTTGATTCCAGACAACGGGCTCGTTTAGCAGACTTTGGGCTCGCGAGAATCATTGAGGATTCTTGTAGCAGGGACACACAGAGTAGCCAGAGAGTGGGAACAGTTCGGTGGAGCGCACCAGAATACTTGCGCCCTGAAATGTTTGGGTTTGGAAAGAAATCTCGGAGGCGGCTACCGTCAAAGAGCACAGATATATACGCGCTCGGGATGACAATATTCGAGGCGAGTGGGTGTACGATACTACGGTTATCCCATTGGAGCTTATCGGTTAGTTGATAGGTCATAGCGCAACGTCATCCATTCGACCATCTCAGAACTGAGGCCGTTTACATGCACGTTATCGAAGGGGGTCGACCTGAGCGACCAGCGGTGGGGTTCTCGGACGTGTTGTGGGGGCTACTGGAACAATCCTGGTATTGCGAGCACGAGTCAATGCGCCCCAGGCGACCGCCCATCTCCCTATTACGCGCGCAGTTAGAGCAAGACAGTGGGGCGTGGGTTTCCGTGATCGGGATGTCGGGGGCTGCTACACCCGACGGTTCGTGTTTTTTTTTGCCCTTCATGTGAAGACCCCATGATTTACATTCTTCCTAAGCCGATGACTCGACACCATTGTCTCTGGATAGCGACGTGGATCCGGATCTACGGGAATTGTTGAAACAAGTTGAAGAGCTCCTTGGGATTAAAAGACCAGCCACCGCACCTGTACCCATTGTCGCTCCTGCTCCCACCACGGATCCCGCCCCCATTGTCGTCCCTTCTCCTGTTCCTATTCGTCAAGCCTCTGTTTATCAAGTTCCTTCACAGGGATCCCGAAAGGGCGGAGGTGCGGGGGGCCACGCGAGGAGGACCAGCTTCCAAAAGATTCAAGACAAATTCAGATTGTTGAGGGCTAAGTTCAGTCGTGCGAACCGGGGACCCGTCACACTTTCTGAGGGGCTCGTTCCTGAGCGTGAAGAAAATGCAGAGGTCGTGGAGAAACGTTATGCGAAGTTGTTTGGTTAGATGGGAATATGTACGGAGCGACAGGAGGTTCGCCACTCTGTGTAGAGGTCCCCAGTTCTTCAGTCCATCTCATGCGTTGCCAACCCAATTTCGTCTTGGATTTGAGAATCCATCCATAACTCTCGCATCCTAACTTATAGCAGCCGTTGAAGAAATTACAAATCAGAGCGAGCATAATTTATGTACATGAATTAGAAGAACATGGCCGCTGGTGTGTCGATGGGTCCTGGGTCCGATGGGATGGGTTCCGGCGCACCGATCCTCACGACATAGTAGCTAAAGAACATCACCTTGAAGAGGAAGGCCACCACTACGTGGAAGAGAACAATTGGGATGATGAATATCCTGCTCACGCGCGAGTCCGCCTGACAAAGTGTCAATAAAATAATCCCAAGGCGAAAGTGGTGCTTGGAATGCATACCGTCTGGAGAATCGGGTATACATTTGCACAAAGAAAGTACCCAGATATGGCGAAGCCCACCCCGGTGAGTGTCCACCTCAATATCGAGAAAGGGGCGATACAGATGAGCTGAATGTTCGGATGTGGTCGCGTAAGTGTATGATACTGGGGACTGGATCGGCAACGAACCGAGACCGGTATCCACACGAATTGACCGTAACCCCACACGGCGATAGCCTCGACCACACTCCATTCCCCCAACCCATAATACCTCAGCGCAACCCACAAAAGGGCAGGCCATCCCAGGCCATAAACGTAAACGAGCGCGAAAGCGGTACTCAGGAGGCTAAAGTCGTAGTCGATCGGTTCGTCGGAGAGGTAGGATACGATGGAGTGTGCAAGGGAGGAGAACACGTAGAGGCAGAATATGAGAGTTGTCAAGCACCAGAAGGGACCGTAGAGGTCTGCAGATGGAG
>Ga0307517_10003348_pt1 | contig 24930 bp, 11 predicted proteins | sample 23_EM_MG_FD_194515 | JGI IMG/M metagenome (GOLD analysis project Ga0307517, IMG submission 194515) | Populus trichocarpa ectomycorrhiza microbial communities from riparian zone in the Pacific Northwest, United States - 23_EM | ecosystem: Host-associated > Plants > Roots > Unclassified | place... | reverse complement strand
AAGGAAGGGGAAATTAATTATAAAAAAGCATATATAAACTATTTAAAAAAAAAAAACATAAGAAGATGCTCTTAAACAACCGACATAGCTCTTTGCATCCTCTTTTGAAAGCAAACCACTCCCAAATAACAAAGGGAGCAAATTAAAGGCATGTCCTTCGCAGTGGTAAAGGGTTGTACACTTAGATTTAAGCTTTTTACAAAAAATTCACTTTTAAATACAATTCTACTACAAACACAATATTTTAATTTGTTGTGTATTTAATTAACACTCTGAATGTTGTTTTAAAAAATTAAATTTTAAAAAATCACTTTTAAATACAATTCTAAAAGAAATAAATCTTAAACAACAACGTAGTCAGCTCTTGTCCTGACTTTTTCATCTAGTGGGCATCTAACAAATATGCAATTCTATTTGATTTTTTTTTTATCAATTTAACAAGAAAAAAACTTAAAAAACCAAATCCTTATTTATTAAATATGATATCATAAGATATTGTTTAAACTTTAAATTTATAAAATTATAATTTTTTCATCAAGACAAATTTTTCCATTAATTTTTCTTATAATAATTGTTTACAGAGATGTCCACCGAATTAACTTGTGAAACAAGACATTTAGTTAGATGTTACGATGATAACTTGCAGTGATCCCAAACGTGCCTTCCCTCGTTTGACAATGCCACGTTTGATAAGAACTTAGTGTTGCTGACACAAAATGGATCAATGGGCTTTTTGGTTTGGATTGGTTGCCCTTTTTTTTTCCTCATGCATTGGGCTTGGTTGGGCCTTTTTTTTCCTTTCTCATCTCTCTCTCTCTCTCTCTCTCTCTTCCCCTTTTCTTTTTCTTTTTTTTCTCTCCTCGCTCCTCCCAGATAGGCTTCCTTCGACATTTGAGAAATTAAACCACACTAAAGATAAAACTCTCTTATATGCCCTAGTATTTCAATTTTGTTTTCTTTTAAGAGCTTTGAAGATAATATTGGAGTTTTTATTGTGATTTTCTGTGCATTAATTAGTAAATTTCTTCACCAAAGATGCTGGAAAGATGGCACAAGATCTCAAGAATTGCATTTTTCATGGCTAATATTGGAGTTTTATTGTGATTTTCTGTGCATTAATTAGTAAATTTCTTCACCAAAGATGCTGGAAAGATGACACAAGATCTCAAGAATTGCATTTGTCATGGCGCCGAATCATTTGGAAAGTTTGGATTTTTTAAAGAACCACAGCTGTAGTTACATTCATAAAAAATTATCTGTTGAAATAGTGTTTTGCGTTTTCTTTCTTTTTTTCTTTTTATTAATTCACCTTTGACAACCCAATCCTTTTTTATTTAGTTTCTTATTTTATTTTATTTTTAATTATTAGATTGTTTTTGAAACTATATCTTATATTATTATTTTTATTTTTAGATCTCATTTGCTTATAATTACTTGAGTTTTACGCGGAATCAAACTCAAAAGAGTATGGTCAGGTATAATAAATACACTATGTTTAGGATGCTTAGTCTGAAAGACACTAAATCTCTATCTGGTCTCAATGTTTTGGGCCTTGACTTCTCGCTAAGTTTCTCTGTCGTCTCAGCCCCTGTGATTGTGGGCCTTCAAGAGGAGGAAACCTTTTTAGTACAAAGTATGTCTAATCCATCACTTGGCAATTTCGATTGCAATTAGGGTTTGAAGTGAAACTGTAACCATAATTTGTTAAAGAACATACAAATGACTTTAAAGAACTCGAGTTTTCTTGCATTTTACTTGGACAATAATATTTCTTAATTTCTTGAGATGGAAAATTGACAACAGTCTATCTTCAGTAATTTTATTAAAAAAAGAACCGAAAAAAAAGTTGTTGAAGACCACGGCTGCATCCACAATCTCGATTTGGGGTGGCAGTGCAGTCCTCCAACAGCTTCAGTTTCCCTGCGAAAGGTAGGTAATGTTATTCGTTGATAGTTTTGTAACTTATTTATATAAAAAATATCAAATAAATATAAAGGTCCAAATAACTTTTTTGTTTTCCGGATCTCCTTGTTCTTGTGCCTCCAAAACAAACACAGATCTGCACATAAATTCATCAACAATGAATACGCAATTTGTGAGAAATAATTGAACAAACAAACACCCATTTCTTTATTTCGGCAACTACAAAACAAGGAGATGCCAGATCATCGTGTAATTTTGAACATGTTCAGAATACAGGACAAACTCTTCACGGTGAAAGCAACAGAAATAATGAGAACAAATACCTTTCTAAACAGATCTACAAGATCAAAAACATGGAAACGCGTATCGGGTAGAAAAAAGGAAGGGAAATTAGTTTTGACAGTAGAGAAGAGAAGATGGTCGGAGGAGACAGATATTGAAATTTTTTTAGCGAGATGAGACGAATCTGACCAGTCAAGAAACTACTTCACAATGTGGTATTTTTTAGAGAAAAAAGACGAATCAGATCATGTTGGTATTTTTGCTCTGATTTTTAAGGAATCGAGTGAGGATCTGGGAGGTTTGGGATTTTCCTCCAACAGCTTTTTTTTTTCTCTTCACTTGTGGTCTGTGGATAATGGAGCTGAGGTGCGCTGCTGCTTGCATCATGTCTCATACACAGAAAAACTAAAAGGTTGACTGGATCCAAAGTAAACCTCCTTGATCCTTGTTACAAAAATTAAGTGGTTTGATCCATTTGCATAACAGCTGCAAAAAAGTTGATTAAGACTGCCTCCACAATTTGGATTTGGGGTGGCAGTGCAGTCCTCCAGCAGCTTCAGTTTCCCTGCAAAAGATAGGTAATGTTATTCATGGTGATAAATGACAGGGGAAAGGGAAGATAGTTCCCGGGGAAAAAAAAAGGTTGTAATCTATCTTGAACATACAAGAAGTGCCTGCACCTGCGATCTCCATCAACCAACTAAATCTCAGAAAGAAAAGAAAAGGAATGGATGCCCCAGTGCAACCGCAGCCACAGATCTTGTTTGCTATCTTTTCTGTTGGCAAATAAAAGCTCAGAATTGCCTGAAGGCATGGTCTGCTATTTCTTTCCTCAATAGTACATGCCATAATCAATCAGTCTGCGATCTCGGTCAAGTAAACTCTTGGCTCTTGAAAATCCTAAATTCAGAAGAAAAAAAAAACACATAGAATTCTCACTCAAAAGCCCAAAATTCACTCTGATCACTCCCCACCTGGCAGGGGAAAAAAGAGCACAGGAAACACAATTATAAGGCAATCACGATGACAGCTTAACCAAATATAAAAGATTGAAACTTTTAAACTTAATGACAAAATTATATATTTTGTTAGAAAATAAACGTGTTAGAGGTCAAAGTTTTACTGGCTGCTATCAATTATGATGCCATGTTGGAATCGATTTCCATGGCAAACTTTAGCAGATAAAATAATAATTTAGGGAGATTGAGCATACACAGCAAACCATATATAGATCTTCATAGAACTCACAGCTCCCTGTTCACCTCCTTTTCCCACTAAAAATAAAACTGATAAAACAGCACACAGCTAAAGGAGCATGGCATAAGAACATGACCAAACTCCGGGGAATAGAAAAAACATAGCACCATGATGAACAGCCTGCCAACCTAACCTGTGGAGATATTGATATCTTGAAGCCATGGTTAGAAGTATTAATGCCACTCTCGCTAGAATGAATTTCTGCCATTGCATATCATTGGTTTGTTTACTTTGAAAAAATTAAAAAGAAAGAAAGGGAGGAGCACCTCTAAATTCATCATCCATAAGCATGGCTTCCAATGCTTCGATTCCAATGTCCTGCTCCTTTCCATACTCTGCCAATTCATTTCATTCAACCAATCAGTTATTAAAACATAGATATTAGCATGCCCCATCACTGCAACACAAAACTCCTCCACTGGGGAGGAGCTATCAACCAACCAATATAGGTAATAATAAACAAGTAATTCAAAGATCCATTTAAGAAAATCAAAGAAAATTACCACTCAAAGTCGTATTTTAATCTCCTTCTGTCTCTCCCTTCCTCCAGGTCGCGGTTGCTATTTTTTCTTTGTAATAGAAGTATAATGCCTCTGTACTCAACAAAGCCAAAACCCACGGACCGCTACCGCAACCCATCTCCCCTGGCAATTCTCATCTCCCTCTAAAAAAAAAACCCAACTGCCCAGCGCAATTCCGCCATGGCACGCCCAGCACCAACATAACCATTGAACCAGTTACCAACATAACCACCAAACCACGGCATAGCCGTTAACAATGAAACGATCCAGCTGCCAGGATCGGGAAAAAATTAAAGAACACGAAAAGCGACAACTCCGACAGACTCAAGCGATCACAGAAGCCAACGCAACCGTCCAGGTCCACGCAACTAGTAACTCCACCAACGGCGAAAGTAGCGCGAAAACAAAAGGGAAAGCAACGGAAGGCAAAAAGACTGGACATCCCTCGTTGGATGGCGACGAGAAAAACCGCCCTCATCAACACGCAGAGGAGATGGAGTTGGCACCGATCACACACTTAACGCACTGAAACCCACGGACCACCACCACAGCCCATCTCCCCTAGCAATTCTCACCTCTCTCTCGAGAAAAAAAAAAAAACACAACCAATGAACCAGTTACCAATAAAACCACCAAACCACGGCATAGCCGTCAACAACGAAACGATCCAGCTGCCAGGAGCCTAAAAAAAAAGAACTCGAAAAGCGAAAACTCCGACAGACTCAAGCTATCACGGCAGCCAACGCAACCGTCCAGGACAACGCCGCTAGTAGCTCCACCAGCGGCGGAAGTTGAGCGAAAAAAAGAAGAAGCAGCGACTGCAACAGGCTCCCTCGTTGGATGGCGGCGAGAAAAACCGCCCTCATCAACGCGCAGAGGAGATGTAGCTGGCACCGATCCGGCGCTCAACGCACCGAAACACCATCGGTTTGACATGGAGCGGGATCTGCGATCAATTTAACAAAGAGTTTGGCTGTGGCTGCTGCGGTGAGTGTTTGTTTTATGGACGACCAAGAGACTATAAAAAGAAAGCTCCTAAAGCAAGCCCCAGCGAATAAGAAAATTACACGTTGTTAAAACCCTAAAAAAAATAAATAAAGTGGCAGCAACACAGTAAATTGGTAATAGTAAAACCCAACTCCAAGTAGAGTTAAAAAAATACAAAAAATAAAGAAAAAGCCCACAATTCATTATCTGCTATGACGATTTTAATTGAAGATATTAAATTTAACTCCAACACAAAATTCACACCATCATTTATTTATATACAAAGTACAAATTAAAATGCTCTGATTCTGCAACAATAAAGTAGATATAACTAAAAACGAACAGTCGAGGCATCCGGGCCGGTACTTCATGGATTGCTACCTTGACCAATAAGAAGAAGACCTGCAATTAATAGAAAAACAATATTGGAAGATTAGGAAAATCTCATTTGTATGAATCTTAATTAGCTTCAACTTCTTATTACATGGTATGGTACCTACTTATTTCCCAGCATGGACGCTTCTTTCTCCCATTTCAACAACAATATTGATCACCTGAACCTTCCCGGGGTCGGCCTCCTCGAGGCAGTTTTGGCGCTTGAAGAATACATAAACTACGATAGCAAGGAGCATGACGAGGACACCAGCAAGCCCTCCTTTAGCAGCCGAGGAGTAGCCTGCTGTGGCCGAGACTTGTGCAGGGGGGTGTGGGATGTAACCATCCATGGCTTAAAATTAACTACAAAAAGGAATGGTTAATTAGAAGAAAGTAAAAGCAGTAATGTCTCAAGTGAGATTAGAAAGAGATCGCATGCATTGATAACATTACCAAATTTGAGGAGACGAGTTAGCAGAGAGCAACAGTGGAGAAAGCTTAATTTTGTGAGTAAGGAGATGTAAGGATCTATAACAAGGAGAAAGCTTTTGTGCTCTTAAATAGGGGTGGAAACAGGACAGGAAAGAAAGTGAATAGTAGGACACCCAGCGTCAATAGGACAGGATGGAAATTGGAATGGGATGGATACACTGTGATGGAAATTGGAATGGGATGGATACACTGTGATGGAAATTGGAATGGGATGGATACACTGTGATGGAAATTGGAATGGGATGGATCCACTGTCAATAGGACAGGATGTATAACAAATAGGGGGGCGGGGGGAAATAGGAAACTTTTAGATTCAACGAATAAGGCAAAATAGGCCCAACAGAAGAGAAGAAAGAAAACATTAAGATATTGTTTATTTTTGTGTTTTAAATTTTTTTAATTAATTTTTTTAATATTTTTAAATAATTTTAATATGCTAATATTAATAATAATTTTCTAAAAATAAAAAAAAATATATTTTAATATATTTAAACATATTGAGCCTACACAGCAATAAAATATATATTTAAAATATATTGATTCTTAAACCTTTTATTTTGATTCTTCAACTTTTATAGCTAAAAACGAAATATATTTTTAAAATGTATTTAGGGAGATTGAGCATACACAACAATAAAATATATTTTTAAAATATATTGCTTCTTAAACTTCATTTTAATTCTTAAATTTTTGTAGCTAAAAACAAAATATATTTAGAAATAAAAGCTTAAGAATCAATCAAAAGTACAATAAAAGTACTTTTTTCATTTTGAGTCTTTTATTGTTTAAAACTTCTATTGATTCTTAAACATTGAGCATCTCTTATATAATTGAACCCACGGGTCAACATAAACCCTCATAAAACCTAATTTTGCAACTCTAAACTTATAAAGACCTCTCTTCTTTTTTCTCTAGTAAATACTAAAAGGAAGACAAATACTATAAGCACACAAAAAAATCACTCAAAAAACCCTCTTACAGACAAACAAAACACTCACTTGTGAGATATGATCAATGAATATATTGGAGGCCTTGTTTCATCATCTCATAACGCATAAATTATTAAAATGCTTTGCTTTTTTTAATTTTAATTTTTGTTAACTTAATTAACTATAGCTTACATAGTTCAGGTTTGTTAGATTTCAAAAATAATAAATAGGACTTGTTGATAGATTTTTGAGAGAGAGAGAGATTACAGTACATTGCCATCTCTACGAGCCATTCTCTCTCTCACTCAAGAGTCAAAACCATAACAAACAAATATCATTTTATTATATTCCTCCCCTTACACATTTACAAGGAAATCGTGATTTGCGCTGTTTCTGTCTGATTTGTAGTAGTTTCTGCGTTTTTATAGATTAGTTGTTTGATGATAAAAATATCATTTTGTATTTTTTAAAATTTTATTCTTAATGTAAGTAATTTAAAATATTTAAAAATACTAAAAATTAATTTTTTTACAACCATATTTTTTACTGGATCTTGTCGAGTCAACCCGTTATGTTAGTCAGGTCACTCAGTTTCTGATTTTTCTTGTTTTTATTAAACCTGACCCGGTTTCAACCCCAGGTCAATCAAGTTCTAAGTCGCTCTTTTGAGCCGGACTGAATTTGAAAAGTATGCTTTTATAGATCAGATTCAAAAAATAAAGAAATTTTTTATCTTCGAAGCTCGTTTTGATTTTATGACATGAGTCTAAATTCTTGCAATGTTGACATTGAAGGTTTTTAAGAAAGTGTTTGGCAGTGTGGTTGCGGGTGCTTTTCAAATAACTTTTTGTGCCAAAATACATGCCAATGATGTTTTTTCATTTTTTAAAAATTATTTTTTACATCAGCACATCAAAACGATCCAAAACGTACAAACCATATTAAATTTTAACAACAAAAAAAAATTTTAATTTTTTAGGAACGCAGGTTGAACCGCTTTCCCAAACGCTTCCTAAGTCATGCTAGTTAATTTCTTCAACCACGATTATAAGATTGTCAAAACCAAACCAGTCAGTTCAACCAGATAAACCATGAATCAAGTGTATTTAATAGAGACGCGTTAATTGACAATAAAGAATCGATATTTGCTATATAAAAAATAAAATTACAAAGATGAAAAATCTAAAAACATCAAAATTTGTCAAAGTTTGGTCGAAAAAATAATCTTAATGTAGTTATTGATAAAAAAAAAAAAAAAAAAGATATTCAGATTCACTAACAAGTGGTTGAGATTTGTAAAAAAAAATTAAGTAGTGAATTTACATAATATTAGGATTCCTAGTCTTGTAACAAGTGTCTTGCGGTACATCGCGTGCTATATCAAAAAATTTCTAACATAAAAAAGAAATACTCGAGTGATAGTAGTGTTTTTAATGAAATAAAAAAAATTTGAGATTCGAGTTATTGACTTGACTAAATCTCATAAGCTCGATTTATTTAATAATATGATAAAAAAATAGACAACGGTAGTAGATAAATAAAAAAGGTAATAATTAACTAAAAAATAAGTTGTCAATATCATATTCAGGAGAAGAAAAAAAAAGCTCGTTGGAGACTCGTTGTTACTCTACCGTAGACATTGTTCCACCATCATAAAGAGCTAACCGAGACGTCTCTAGAACAACTATAAAAGGTTGCATGACAATATCGAAAGATGCCGCACGCACCACCAAAGCAATGATATAGAAAGGAAAATAAAAACTATGATGTGATCATCTCATGCTCATGTTTAATTAATTAATACAATCTAATTTATTAAAAAAAAACTAAATTTAACAAAGAACAACAAATAGAAAGAACCAAGAAAATCCATGTCGTTTTTAAAATTAGTAAAAATTTAGTAAAAAATCCTATAGAAAGTAAATAAAAAAATAATAGAGCTCAATCTATAATTAAATAAACTCTGAAATGATAAAGTTGAAAAAAAAAAACACGAGCTTGAAAAAAGGAGGGGAATAAGAAAACCTAGGTGAATCCCTTAAATCCAAGTTAGTCTCCCAAACTCACAACCCATTAAATTCTAGATTCGGACTCAATCAAGAAACTCAATTCCCAACTAATTTAATGTTGAATGATGAAATTAAAAAAATATCAATTTAAAAAATTTTCCAAGGTAAAAAAAAATAAGAATCAAACCTGAGAGGAAAAAAAATGAAGAAGGGTGAAATCATAAAACGAATTCAATTTTAAAAACTATCTCGAATAAAACAAATATTAATCAAAAGAATTAAAACTAAATATAACAAATGAAAAAAATTCAAAGAGGATGAAATTTTTTAAAAAAATTAATTTTATAAATTCTTTCGAATAACATAAATAGTAATTAAAAGAGCATGTGCCAAATGTGAAGAAAAAAAAATTTAAAAAGGCTACTTTGAAAATTTGAAGAGTCAACTCGGAGATCAAGGATGCGAGAAAATAGTGGGAGGAGAAAAAAAAAAAAGATCATTGGCATCGCACTTCCACTCCACCACTGCCATGTGTTGTCCTAAAAGGAAGATTTCGACGCAACACTTCCATGAGCTAGCCATTTTTTGTTTTTTAAATATATTTTATATCTATTAAAATATCATATTACCTCTTAGTCAGCTTTAGTATAAAGAAAAAACTAGTATGAAAATATAAAAACCTCTTGTACGCCGGTTTTATAATTTTTTATTTTAATTATATTTTAGTTGTTTCATTATGCTTTTAAAATAATAATAAAAAATTTTTTATCGCTAATCATCTAATAATAACTAATAAACCTTATAAAAATATCTCACTGACCATCAATAGAAATAGTTTGTGGATTCCAAACAGTTACAATGGTTGAATCTAATAAGATAACAATTACAACCTAGGAAGTAATAAGTACTTGGGCATGGATTTGGAAACTGCCTATTTTCGAATAGAAATTTTAGGTCACTGTGTGTGTAAATATGTTGTTCATTTGTCTCCATATTGGATGATCCCTGGGTATTAATTTATATCGCATCAGATCATATAAAATTATATTGTGATGAGTAATAAATATATCAGATATATTATGCATGAATAAAATTTACTTTATTATTAACGGTTACAAGAATAACCTGTAAAACAAATTGTTTATTGAGACACCTTTTAATTTATAAAACAAGACACATCACTGTGTAACCTGTGTAAGGGCCGTAATAAGAGGTTTCGGCTTAGACAGGGCACCCGTGTGCTGATTTTGTAGTCAACTGAGACATTACTGATTGTTTTTAAGAATAGCAAGAGGGCACATGTGTTAAACTAATGTCTTGATTACTTTAACAAATCAGTTTTATGTCAAAGTAATGTCTTGATTACTTTAACAAATGATTGAGCAGCTTTAATCCTTGTTTTGCATCCTCTTATATATGTTATTAGAAAGTCTTGCCTCTGCCACATTTTCTTTCTTTCATCACTGGTTCTTTCGAGAATTATATCTAAACTATTTTTTTAATCAATCTTATATACCATTAGATTATATTGACTTCTCAATGAAGATTTCATATTGAGATATTTAATATAAAACACTAATTTCTCCACAAAAAGACCATTTGAAAAACAGTATAATTTAGATAAAAACATCGTCAAAAAGCTTTAAAATATATGGAAGTATTTGATTAATTTTTTTTAAGATCCTGAGGGTAAAATTAATATAAATAATTTAGTATTTTTGAGGTTTGCTCTTTATTCAAAGGTGCTAATTGGATAATCTGTAGTCTGTGCATGTCTACTAATAGGCAAATTTCCCACGGGGGCTTAGGACTCAGAATTGATGCATACACTCACATGGATTTATTTCAACCTATGATCCATTACTAGAATGTTAATGAACGGAGCATTTGAAGCGAGCACCTAGACTCAATTAAAATACAATTAATATAGGGATTAAAGTTTTTTTTATGAAAAGATATGAGGATAAAATTTTTTTAATTAAGAACTTATTTATATAAAAAATATCAAGTAAATATAAAGGTCCAAATAACTTTCTTTTTTAAAATGAAGGGATTAGAATGAATGACCAAGCATTTTTATTTAAAAATTAACAGCAGTAATTTTATTTAAAAATTAATCCAAAATTTCTTTTCACTAATATTAATCTTAAAACATAATTTCCTCCCTCTCCTAAATAATCTTCTACCTGATCATCCCAGAATAAAATAAAAAAATCCACATCTTAAAGCATAATTTTATTTCCCCCCTATATTTATTTTCCTCTGTGGTTAATTTCTAAATTGTCGTTTAACTAAATTGTGGCCGCGCTGCAGCGAGCCGGGCAAAAAAAATATCCGCATCTTAATTTCCCCTCGACACATCCCGTATCCAGCCACTATCGGGTTTGGACCCACCCTCACAAACTCCCCCTTCAGGCAATCCTAAAATTAAAATTAAAAATTACAACAAGCTTCTTAGCTTAATATAAACTTCTCGTGCAACTCAGATGGCCTAAGAAAATTAATATACATTATTAAACTATGCAAATATGGCCTATTTTCTGCAATTGATTTAGAGATATCTGATATATATTATTAAAAAAAACAAATTAATACTATTAAAAACTCTAATAAACTAAATAATTTCATGATCGAGAGGATGCACGCTGGCCCAGTCCACAGGAAAAATCATGGAACAAGTTTTTATTCCTTAAAAACTATACAATAGGTGGAACAAGTTTTTATTCCTTAAAAACTATACAATAGGTGGAACAAGTTTTTATTCCTTAAAAACTATACAATAGGTGATTCTTTGATATCTAAATTAGCAAAGTATTTCAGAAAAATAATATATAAAAAAAACCATCAAAATACAGGAGAGTATTCTTTTATAAATATATTATTTTATTTTATTTATACCCAGTAATCCTTGAATATTTATATTATTTTCCTCAAGCATTGGGCTTGGTTAGGCCTCCTTTCTTTCAAACTCAAAAGAGTTAGGTTTGGTATAGTACACTAGACACTAAATTTCTATTTGGTCTCATTGTTATGGGCCTGACTTCTTACTAAGTTTTTCTGTTGCCTTAGCTCTTGTGATCGTGAGCCTTCAAGAGGAGGAAACCTTTTTAGTATAAAGTATGTCTGATCCATCACTTAGCAATTTCAATTGAAATTAGGGTTTCAAGTTAAACTGTTGGAGATGACTTGAAGGATCTCTAGTTTTCTTGCATTTTACTTGGAAAATAATATTTCTTAATTTCTTGAGATGAAGAATTGACAACAGTCTATCTTCAGTAATTTTACTCGAAAAAGAACCAAACAAAAAACCTATCTTTTTCATATGGTTAGAACATGTTGGATAGGGGGGCAACTGCATTTCGGATAGCCATGCATTGACCAGTGATTGTTGCTTTAGGAGATCGACCTGACATGCATTTCAATCATGTCTTAAACTACCAAATACAGCTCCTCGCATCAAAATCAAAAAGCGAAAAAACAAATCAGTTTTATGAGTTGCTTCACATCCTTTAAAGCAATTACATGTCTCATACACAGAAAAACCAAGAGGTTGTCTGGATCCAAAGTAAACCTACATGATCCTTGTCACAAAAATTAAGTGGTTTGATCCATCTCTATAACAGTAGCAATCAAAAAGTTGATGAAGACCACGGCTGCATCCACAATCTGGATCTGGAGTGGCAGAGCAGTCCTCCAGCAGCTTCAGTTTCCCTGCAAAAGATAGGTAATGTTATTCATGGTGATAAATGAAAGGAGCAAGGGAAGATAGTTCCTGGGGGAAAAAAAGTTGTGATCTATCTTGAACATAGAAGAAGTGCCTGCACCTGCGATCTCCACCAACCAACTAAATCTCAGAAAGAAAAGAAAAGGAATGGATGCCCCCGGGCAAGAGCAGCCACAGATCTTATTTGCTATCTTTTCTGTTGGGAAAAAAAAGCCACATAATTACAAGGCAATCACGATGACAGCTTAACCAAATATATAAAGATTGAAACTTTTAAACTTAATGACAAAATTATCGATCTTGTTAGAAAATAAAACGTGTTAGGTCAAAGTTTTGCTGGCTGCTATCAATTATGATGCCATGTTGGAATCGATTTCCATGGCGAACTTTAGCAGGAAAAATAATAATTTAGGGAGAATGAGCATACACAGCAAACCATATATAGATCTAGATAGAAATCACAGCTACCTGTTCACCTCTTTTTCCCACTGAAAACAAAACTGATCGAGCTAAGAATCCAAAACAGCACAACTAAAGGAGCATTAGCATAAGAACATGACCGAACTCCGGTAAAGAGAAAAAACACAGCACCATGATGATCGAACAGCCAGCCAACCTAACCTGTGAAGATATTGATATCTTGAAGCGATGGTTACAAGTATTAAGGCCACTCTCGCTAGAATGAATTTCTGGCATTGCATATCACTGTTTGTTTACTTTGAAAAAATCAATAAGAAAGAAAGGGAGGAGCACCTCTAAACTCATCATCCATAAGCATGGCTTCCAATGCTTCGATTCCCATGTGCTGCCCTTTCCATAGTCTGCCAATTCATTTCATTCAACCAATCGATCAGTTATTAAAACATAGATATTAGCATGCCCCATCACTGCAACACTCCACTGGGGAGGAACTATCAACCAACCAATATAGGTAATAATAAACAATTAATTCAAAGATCCTTTTAAGAAAATCAAAGAAAATTACCAGTCAGGGTCGATAATTTTAATCTCCTTCTGTCTCTCCCTTCCTCCAGGTCGCGGTTGCTATTTTTTTTCTTTGTAATAGAAGATTAATGCCTCTGTACTCAACAAAGCCAAAACCCACGGACCGCCACCGCAACCCATCTCCCCTGGCAATTCTCATCTCCCTCTTAAAAAAAAAAAAACCCAACTGCCCAGCGCAATTTCGCCATGGCACGCCCAACACCAACATAGCCATTGAACCAGCTACCAACATAACCACCAAACCACAGCATAGCCGATAACAACGAAACGATCCAGCTGCCAGGAGCGGGAAAAAAAACACGAAAAGCGACAACTCCGACAGACTCAAGCGATCACTGAAGTCAACGCAACAACGGAAGCCAAAAATACTGGACATCCCTCGTTGGATAGCGACGAGAAAAACCGCCCTTATCAACACGCGGAGGAGATGGAGTTGGCACCGATCCCATACTTAACGCACTGAAACCCACGGACCACCACCGCAACTCATCTCTCCTAGCAATTCTCACCTCTCTCTCGAGAGAGAGAGAAAAAAAAAAACACAACCAATGAACCAGTTACCAATAAAACCATAAAACCACGGCATAGCCGTCAACAACGAAACGATCCAGCTGCCAGGAGCCTAAAAAAAGAACTCGAAAAGCGAAAACTCCGACAAACTCAAGCTATAACGACAGCCAACGCAACCGTCCAGGACAACGCCGCTAGTAAATCCACCAGCGGCGGAAGTTGAGCGAAAAAAAGAAGAAGAAGCGAAAGCAACCGAAGGCTCCCTCGTTGGATGGCGGCGAGAAAAACCGCCCTCGTCAACGTGCAGAGGAGATGGAGTTGGCACCGATCCGACACTCAACGCACCGAAACACCATCGGTTTGACATGGAGTGGGATCTGCGATCGATTTAACAAAGACTTTGGCTCTGACTGCTGCGGTGAGTGTTTGTTTTATGGACTACCTTCTTTTCGTTGAAAAGAGACTATAAAAAGAAAGCTCCTGAAGCAAGCCCCAGCAAAAAAGAAAATTACACGTGGTTAAAACCCAAAAAAAAAAACAGAATTAAAGAAAAAGCCCACAATTTCTTATCTGCTTTGACGATTTTAATTGAAGATATCAGTCAAACTCCAGCACAAAATTCACACCATAAAAGGTACAAATTATCTGGAATTGTTTTATTATGAGAAAAGAGACCAAATATTTATCTGCAATAATACAGTAGATGTAACTAAAAACCAACTGTGGAGGCGCCCGAGTACTGAATGGATTGCTACCTCGGTGAAGAAGAAGACCTGCAATTAATACGAAAACATTAATATTGAAAGATTAGAAGAATCTCATTGTATGAATCGTAATCAGCTTCAACTTTTTATTACATGCTACCTCCTTATTTCCCAGCTAGCATGGACGTCCTTTCTGCATTTCAACGTCCACCTCCAGCATGGACGCTCCTTTCTGGCATTTCAACATCCACCTCAAATCTCACGGAGCAGTTTCGGCGCTTGAAGAATACATAAACGACGATAGTAAGGAGCATGACGAGGACACCAGCAAGTCCTCCTTTAGCAGCTGGGGAGTAGCCTTCTGTGGCCGAGTCTTGTGCAGGGGGGTGTGGGCTGTAACCATCCATGGCTTAAAACTACAAAAAGGAATGGCTAATTAGAAGAAAATAAAAGCAGTAATGTCTCAAGTCAGATTAGAAAGAGATCGTATTGATAGCATTACCAAATTTGAGAAAGAAACAGAGGAGGAGGTAATTAGAGGAGCAAGATAATACGGTTTAAATAGAACTGTGGGGGGAGTCCCGAGACTCAATACGGTTTAAAAATATTGTTCCGCTTAAAAGTTTTGCATCCTCTATCTTTTTCTTTGGTTAGGTAATAATCTTGAGAGGTTAGCATGTGTTTTTTACAAGGGCCTACCCTTGTAGGAAAAATCATTTTGAAACTAAGACAAACTAAACTTAAAATAAATGTTAATTGCATAATAATGATTAAAAAACATTCCAAATAATTAAAATTAAATTTAGTTAATATTACACCTTTTAGTCCAAATAATTTTAGCTTTGGTCTTCATGCATGTACAATGGTAACCCTCCAAAAATTAACAATACCATGTATTTGTATGAATGTGTCTTTTTTATTCAATAATAAAAAAATATTCTCAATCAATATTTATACTAATTAAAATTGCAATACCGAAAAATCAATAATAAAAATTGAATTTTATTTTCAAATAATTTTACAAAGGCATCCTATGCAACTAGCTTTTTAGCATCAACAAGAATCTATACAAACCAGCTACATGAGCAAGCAAAGGGGTCCACAGCATCCAAATCCACGCCTTCTGATTCCTTTTCCTATTGTATTGTTCGTAATCACGCCCGCATGTATCCATTACACGCTACCGACCTTGATTTTGAGTCTAGGGTTTTGCGTTTTTTTATTCTTCTAAACAGTGATCCTCCGTTCCCTTCCTTGCACTGTTCCTTTGTTTGATGAGGTTGTAAAGGCTGTTTCCACTTGGAAAACTTTGATGAGGTTGCGGACCTATTATTTTTTTTATCACAAAAAGATATCAAGTGATTTATATTTAAAACAAAAACAAAATTTAAGATTATGATCATCCACTCGAGATAAAAAAAAAATATTAAAAAACAATAAAAAAAATGATTGAACCAAATTAGTGAACTGTTAAATTCATGATTCGAGACATGATATCAGTATAATTAAATAAAAAAAATGATTTAATTAGAGAGAAAAAAATCAGTAATGTCTCGAGTGAGATTAGAAAGAGATAGTATTTGATAACATCACCAAATTTGAGAAAGAAACAGAGGAGGAGGTAATTAGCGGAGCAAGAGCATACGGTGTAAGATCCGTAGACACCTTCTGGACCCCACGGATCTCGACTCCCAGCACTCATCAACACCCACCTAACCGACTCCTCCAATCTCAGTTACCGCACTGGATCCCTCCACCTCTTCCTCCACCTAAATCCATCCTTTGATACTTCCGCCAAGATTCTTCTAATCGTGGCCCCTCTGGGAAGGCATCCAAGTTCCGCCCCTCCATAAAATTACCACGAAACCCTTTGAAAGTAAACCACACCCAAATAACAGATGTAGCCATAGGCATGCATGTCCCCCACATTGGTAAAGGGTTGGACTCTTAGATTTTAGCTTTGTACAAGCAAAGTTCACCGATTCGTTGCCTATCCTCTTATCTTTAGCTAAGAGGATACTAACAAAATAATTTTGTTAGTATGGAATAAATAATTTTGTTGGTGATTCACCGTAGTATTCGAATTAATTAATTCTTTATAAAATACTAACAAAATAATTTTATCGGTTGTGTAATAGTTAAAATAACATATATATACAATGACATGTGAGTACTAAATCTTTTTGAACTATATGGAATATACTAAAATTCATATGGAACATTTGTACGAACTAAGATACAGAATATTATATGTATGTAATTGTTTGAATAAAGGTGGTCGTCCAGGTCATGTGGATTGCCAACAAAATAAAGCAAAGGTATAGTCAAACAACCAGGAAGAACAAGTCACGGAACTGAAGTACACTGTTGCATCGATTGTAAATTTCCAGCATACTTCCCGATCCAAGTAAACACTGTGCAATTTCTTCGAAGGCCAGCGCACAAAAAGACAGATTTTTATTCGAAGCTAAATATCAAATATCTCATCAAATTATTGAATTATCATCAATTTTAAATCCAAATTATTTTCTTAATCAATCTTACCATTACATTATATTGACTTCTCAATCAAGATTTTATATTGAGATATTTAATATAAAACATAAATTCCTCTACAAAAAGACCATTTTAAAAACAGTATAATTTAGATAAAAACATCGTCAAAAAGCTTTAAAATATATGGAAGTATTTGATTAATTTTTCTTAAGATCCTGAGGGTAAAATTAATATAAATAATTTAGTACTTTTGAGGTTTGCTCTTTATTCAAAGGTGCTAATTGGATAATCTGTAGTCTGTGCATGTCTACTAATTGGCAAATTTCCCACGGAGGCTTAGGACTAAGAATTGATGCATACACTCACATGGATTTATTTCAACCTGTGATCCATTACTAGAATGTTAATGAACGGAGCATTTGAAGCGAGCACCTAGACTCAATTAAAATAAAATTAATATAGGGATTAAAGTTTTTTTTATGAAAAGATACGAGGATAAAAAAATTTTAATTAAGAACTAATTTATATAAAAAAATATCAAGTAAACATAAAGGTCCAAATAACTTTCGTTTTAAAAATGAAGGGACTAGAATGAATAACCAAGCATTTTTTTAGTGGGTAATAAATAAAATAAACAGCAAAAAAACCCAAAGGGAAATATGAAAATGCCCCAAGAAAACATAAATACATTTTGAGATTAATATAATAATTTAATATATATATATATAAGGAATGTCAGCCTGGAAACCTGTAATTTTTTAGATTCGTTTTACTTCGAGAGCTATAAATTTTGTTCCGAAAAGGTTTCTATGGTCTAGTGTTTTTTTTAGGAGTTGGATATTCTTGCCCCAAGGTATAAATAAAACTTTGATTTTCAAATAGTCATGGAGACTGGATGATCAAAGTAAAGGAGGGTGACAGAATTAATATTGTTTCTCAAAAGTATCATCCCCTTGAGGAGAATGGACCACCAATCCACCTATCTTTAATCAATCCCTCTCATATACATGAAATGGTATTTATTCAATCATCCACCATGAGGATCAAGTTACGACAGCCTTGAAGAATAATTAATTGCTGTTATAATATTGGGAATGGGAAAATGGTGAGTTTTTGGTCAAATTGTTGGCTTGAAAATGGCCCTCTGAAGACTCAATTTCCTCGGCGAGCTCATGTTGCAGATATGGGGTACTAGAGCAATGGCTGTTTACACATATTTTTCATTGCTATTACCAGAAAAAATGGATGGAGGGGGAGAAGTTGAAAGAATGATGAAAGTTAAGGATAGGGGGAAGAGCTGATACTGGACTTTTGACCGGCAGTTCAATGCGCTAGATAGTTTACAGTTGTCTTGGGTCAGATAGTGTTTTTAAAATTTTTTGATTTATTTTTTTTGTTTTGGGATATTTTGATATGTTAATATTAAAAATCAATTTTAAAAAAAAAATATTACTACCATTATTGCATCTTGCATCTACACTAGCAGAAAACTCTCTTCTATGGAAACATTTTTGGTGTTGGATAATGTGAGATTACTTCACAATTGGAAAGAAACATTTCTTTGCGCACAAGTAAGAATCTGACCTGAAAAAATATTGCGAGGCTTAGCAATTTCAATTGCATCTAGGGTTTGAAGTTAAACTGGCACCATAATTTGTTAAAGAACATGGAGGTGACTTGAGGGAACTCGAGTTTTCTTGCATTTTACTTGGGACAATAACATTTCTTAATTTCTTGAGATGGAAGATTGAAAACAGTCTATCATCAGTAATTTTATTCAAAAAAGAACCAAAAAGAAAAACTATCCTTTTCATATGGTTAGATCAAGATGGCACAACGGGACTGGATAAGGAGGGGCGACTGCATTTTGGATAGCCATGCATTGACCGGTGATTGTTGCTTTAGGAGATCGACCTGACCTGACATGCATTTCAATCATGCTCCAACCACATCCAAACAGGACTCTTCGTCCATAATGATTGGCTCCAACAAAGGGAGCACAAGGCATGTCCCACGCATTGGTCAAGTATGCAGCATCTAACTAGATTTTCTGCCGGCGCTCCACTGCGGGTATTAATCCCAATGTTTAACTAAGAACGCAGCAAAATCAAAAAGCTTTTTTTTATTTCATAGAACATGAGCAAGGTTGGAAAGCGAAGCAACATATCAGTTTTATGAGTTGCTTCAGATCCTTTAAAGCAATTACATGTCTCATACAAAGAAAAACCAAAAGGTTGTCTGGATCCAAAGTAAACCTACTTGGTCCTTGTCACAAAAATTAAGTGGTTTGATCCATCACCATAACAGTAGCTGTCAAAAAGTTGATGAAGACCACGGCTGCATCCACAATCTGGATCTGGAGTGGCAGTGCAGTCCTCCAGCAGCTTCAGTTTCCCTGCAAAAGATAGTTAAGGTCATTCATGGTGATAAATGACAGGAGCAAGGGAAGATAGTTCCTGGGGGCAAAAAAGTTGTGATCTATCTTGAACATAGAAGAAGTGCCTGCACCTGCAATCTCCATCAACCAACTAAATCTCAGAAAGAAAAGAAAAGGAATGGATGCCCTAGTGCAACAGCAGCCACAGATCACGTTTGCTATCTTTTCCGTTGGCAAAAAAAAAAAAGCCACAGAATAGCCTGAAGGCTTATAGGGAACATAATTATAAGGCAATCACGATGACAGCTTAACCAATTAAAAAAGATTGAAACTTTTAAACTTAAATGACAAAATTATCGATTTTGTTAGAAAATAAAACGTGATAGAGGTCAAAGTATTGCTGGCTGCTATCAATTATGATGCCATGTTGGAATCGATTTCCATGGCAAACTTTAGCAGAAAAAATAATAATTTAGGGAGAATGAGCATACACAGAATACCATATATAGATCTAGATAGAACTCACAGCTCCCTGTTCACCTCTTTTTCCCACTTAAAAGAAAACTGATCGAGCTAAGAATCCAAAACAGCACAACTAAAGAAGCATAGCATAAGAACATGGCCAAACTCCAGGGAACAGAAAAAACACAGCACCATGATGAACAGCCAGCCAGCCTAACCTGTGGAGATATTGATATCTTGAAGAGATGGTTAGAAGTATGAAGGCCACTCTCCCTAGAATGAATTTCTGCCATTGCATATCATTGGTTTGTTTACTTTGAAGAAATCAAAAACAAAGAAAGGGAGGAGCACCTCTAAATTCATCATCCATAAGCATGGCTTCCAATGCTTCGATTCCCATGTCCTGCTCCATTTACCTCGAACAATCCTGGATTGAGCTTTGAAATGGTCGTTAGACCTGCGAGAATGGCAAACCTTTCCATAGTCTGCCAATTCATTTCATTCAACCAATCAGTTATTAAAACATAGAAATTAGCATGCCCCATCACTGCAACACTCCTCCACTGGAGAGGAACTATATAGGTAATAATAAACAATTAATTCAAAGATCCATTTAAGAAAATCAAAGAAAATTACCAGTCAAGGTCGATAATTTTAATCTCCTTCTGTCTCTCCCTTCCTCCAGGTCGCGGTTGCTATTTTTTTCTTTGTAATAGAAGATTAATGCCTCTGTACTCAACAAAGCCAAAACCCACGGACCACCACCGCAACCCATCTCCCCTAGCAATTCTCATCTCCCTCTAAAAAAAAAAAACCCAATTGCCCAGCGCAATTCCGCCATGGCACGCCCAACACCAATATAGCCATTGAACCAGTTACCAACATAACCACCAAACCATCGTATAGCCGATAACACCGAAACGATCCAGCCGCCGGGCGGGCGGGGGGGGGAGAACACGAAAAACAACAACTCCTACAGACTCCAGCGATCACGGAAGCCAACGCAACAGTCCAGGTCCACGCCGCCTGTAACTCCACCAACGGCGAAAGTCGCGCGAAAACAAAAGGGAAAGCAACGGAAGGCAAAAAGACTGGACATCCCTCGTTGGATAGAGACGAGAAAAACCGCCATCATCAACACGCATGGGGAGATAGAGTTGGCACCGATCCCACACTTAACGCACTGAAACCCACGGACCACCACCGCAACCCATCTCCCCTAGCAATTCTCACTTCTCTCTCTCGAGAGAGAAAAAAACACAACCAATGAACCAGTTACCAATAAAACCACCAAACCACGGCATAGCCGTCAACAACGAAACGATCCAGCTGCCAGGAGAGGGCAGAAAAACACGAAAAGCGACAACTCCGACAGACTGAAGCGATCACGGAAGTCAACGCAACAGTCCAGGTCCACGCCGCCAGTAACTCCACCAACGGCGAAGTCGCGCCAAAATAAAAGCAAAAGCAACGGGAGGCAAAAAGACTGGACATCCCTCGTTGGATAGAGACGAGAAAAACCGCCCTCATCAACACGCCGGGGAGATGGAGTTGGCACCGATCCCACACTTAACACACTGAAACCCACGAACCACCACCGCAACCCATCTCCCCTAGCAATTCTCACTTCTCTCTCGAGAAAAAAAAAAAAAAAACACAACCAATGAACCAGTTACCAATAAAACCACCAAACCACGGCATAGCCGTCAACAAGGAAACAATCCAGCTGCCAGGAGCCAAAAAAAAAAAGCAGAAAAGCGAAAAATCCTACAGACTCAAGCGATCACGACAATCAACGCAACCGTCCAGGACCACGCCGCTAGTAACTCCACCAGCGGCTGAAGGCGCGCGAACACAAAAGCAAAAGCAACAGAAGGCAGAAAGACTGGATAGCGGCGAGAAAAACCGCCGTCATCAACGCGCAGAGGAGTTGTAGTTGGCACCGGTCCAACACTCAACGCACCGGAACGCCCTGGGTTTGACATATCTGCAATCGATTTAATAAAGAGTTTGGCTGTGACTGCTGTGGCGAGTGATTGTTTTATGGACGACTTTCTTTTCGTTAAAAAGAGACGGTGATAAATAGGAAGATCCAAAAGCGGGCCCAAGCAGATAAGAAAATTACCAGTATGTCCAGACTGATTTATTACAGTGACAACGCAGAAAATTGATAATAAAAAAAAAACCCCCACTCCAAGTAAAGTACAAAAAAAAAAAATTAAGGGAAAAAACCCAAAATTCATTATCTGCTTTGACGATTTTAATTGAAGATTTTTAACTCCAAAACAAAATTCACACCATAGTTTATTTATATATAAAGTACAAATTAAAATGGTCTGATCTTGAGTTTTTTGTTAAGAGAAAACAGACCAAATATTTATCTAAAATAATACAGTAGATATAACTAAAAAGCAACTGTTGAGGCGCCCGAGTACTGAATGGATTGCTACCTCGGCGAAGAAGAAGACCTGCAATTAATACGAAAACATTAATATTGAATGATTAGAAGAATCTCATTGTATGAATCGTAATCAGCTTCAACTTTTTATTACATTTTAACGTCCACCTCCACCATGGACGCTCCTTTATGCATTTTAACGTCCACCTCCACCATGGACGCTCCTTTCTGGCATTTCAACATCCACCTCAAATTTTACGGAGCACTTTCGGCACTTGAAGAATACATCAACTACGACAGCGAGAAGGAGCATGATGAGGACACCAGCAACTCCTCCTTTAGCTGCTGAGGAGTACCCTCCGGTGGCCGAGTCTTGTGCAGGGGGGTGCAGGGTGTAGCCATCCATGGCTTAAAACTAACTACAAAAAAGAATGATTAATTAGAAGAAAATAAAAGCAGTAATGTCTCAAGTGGGATTAGAAAGAGATAGTATTGGTAACATCACCAAATATGAGGAAGAAACACTGGAGGGGATACGAGCAGGAGGAGTTCTGTCATCGTTAAATAGAACCGGTTGATTATAATATTATAATTTTATATTATATTATATTATATTATATTAACAGCCTTCACAGCCAGGGGTGGATGCATCCTAAAAGCCGGGGGTGGATGGCATCATAAAAAGCTTCGGTTGCTGTAGCCAAGTCAATATTTTATATATTTTTTTTTTTATTAGTTTTGTCATAATTTATTTTTAGATTATTTTCTGATTTATATTTTTTCTCTATTCAAAAAATACAAAAATATTATTAAAAAATATAACAGTGAAAAGAGAATGTTTGTGTGCCCTAAAAATAATTAAAAATTAGTTGAGGAGATTCAAAATTACAAACATTAAAATTTGACAATATTTTATTTATTGATAAGAGTTTTGTTGACAAAAAATATTTATTGGAAAACCCTTTTGACTCTGCTTAGCCTTATCCCCCTCGAGTGGTATTTTAGTGATAAACTTAGCCTTATCCCCTATGAGTGGTATTTTAGTGATAAGTTCTATAGGAACTGGTAGTACTTTTTTTTTTTTTTGGAAGGGAAGTGTGTGTGCAAGTTGTTTATTTTAAGAATAGGCTGGATTGAACCAGCTGCACTTTTATTTTTGTTTAAACTAGGAAATTTAACTAGAAAAGAAAAGGTGCATGATCCTGCAAATTACTCCTAAATAAATTAAGAAATTATCTTTAAAAATTATAGCATTTCATGATTTATTGGTAAATAGATTTTGATTCTCTATCAACCAGTAATGTGGGACCATTAACATGGTTAAAGCTAAACTGTTTGAAGTCCAGACAGAGCAGGTTACTCTTTCTACTAGTATGTTAATTCGTTTTTAGACTTTGAACTTTTGTCCTCCGGTGCTTACCACTTTGAAAGGGAACTTTGAACTTTTGTCCTCTGGTGCTTACCACTTTGTAATCCCTTTCGTTTTTAGACTTTGAACTTTTGTCCTTTGTTGCTGCTTGCCACATCATGTTTAATTCGTAATCCTTTCGTTTTATCATGTTTGTTGTTTTTCGGCTATGCTTTGAGGGAACTGAAAGGGATTCTCTACTTGCTCAACAGTTCTTTGTTTTTCAGGTTTTTACAGAACAATAATCTGACTGGCCGTATTCTAAATAATCTTATTGGGAAACCTGGACTGAATCTTAGGTGAGCTTGAATGCACAAACGTTTTTTTATTATTATTAATGCTACTAGTTATTTACTGGTAAAATTATTTTCATAATATATTATAAATTTGAACTGAATAATAAAATTAAAGACTAATAGATTTTTTATAAAAAATTCAAGAGAAACAAATTAACAATTAAAAGAATAAGGATTAAATTATAATTAAAGGACTAAATTAAAAAGAAATAAATTTTTTGTAAAAGAGCCAATGACAAAACTAAGAAATTAAAAAATAATAATAATTTTTTTATTGAAAGGTTAAATTTTTTTAAAAATAACTCCAATAAAAAAAATAAAAAACAATGAGGACAAAAAATTTGAATTTATAAAATTCCCTGGCCAACAATTTGTATGAAGCTAAGCTAAGATTTTTTATAGGATTATCTCTTTATTTTCATCTCTTTTTATTTTGATATTTAAGCCAAACAGGTTTTTTCACATATCAAAAAAATTTCATTTGTATTTTTTAAAGTCGTCGCGATTCAATCTATTGGATTTTTTGTATTAATTAATTAATTAATTCTTTACTTTATTTAAATTTTTATTTTAGACATGAGCAAATTTCATGTGAATTATTGAAGTAATATATATATATATATATGTATGTATATATATATATATGTATGTATATATATATATATGTATGTATATATATATATATGTATGTATATATATATATATATGTATGTATATATATATATATGTATGTATGTATTCTCTTCATCTGTCTCAATTTTTGCATGTCATTTTT
>Ga0307517_10003347_pt1 | contig 24935 bp, 39 predicted proteins | sample 23_EM_MG_FD_194515 | JGI IMG/M metagenome (GOLD analysis project Ga0307517, IMG submission 194515) | Populus trichocarpa ectomycorrhiza microbial communities from riparian zone in the Pacific Northwest, United States - 23_EM | ecosystem: Host-associated > Plants > Roots > Unclassified | place... | reverse complement strand
GGATGTCCGGGAGGACCGGGCCGCTTCAAACCGGGACGGTTTTTTCCCGCTTGAGCAACTTTGTGAACCTCCAACCTCCACGCTCAAGCACTCTCTGCTAGCTATTCAACAATGAGTATACTTCGCCCCTTCAAGGCTTCAGACATGTTCAAGTTTAATAACATGTATGTCTTTGCTGGGTGAACTTCGTCAACTGTTCTCATTCCGCATCACAGCAACCTGGATATTTGGACCGAAACTGTGAATCGCGACCTCTGCTTCATGACTTAAATATCCATTTTCTTATCTTCGTGTTAGTATGGAATTGGGTTTTATCTCAGCTATCTTTCGCGCTGGCCGGACCTGTGTTGCGTGCAAGAAGCTCCTAGTGGTCGTATGATGGGCTACGGTGTGTCCTTCATTTGAAGGCCGCAATTCCTTCCCTTTTTATATATATACCAAACTACCTATTAGTCCTCGGAAAGGCAGAAGGTACAAATACAGAATGGCACGGACACGTCACCGCCATTACTGTTGCTCCAGAATATCGTCGCCTCTCACTCGCGCGTAAGATGATGTCCCTCCTCGAGATGGTTTCGGAGGAAATTTATAAAGGTTTCTTCGTGGACCTTTACGTTCGTTGCGCCAACGTGATAGCGATTGACATGTACGAACGGATGGGATATAGTGTTTATCGCCGCGTGAGGGAGTATTATGGGTCTTTGGGTGTGGGCAAAGGGGGCAAAGATGAGGAAGATGCCTTTGGTACGCCATAATGTCTTCAAACCTTTTTCAACTCACAAGTTTCTTCCAGACATGCGTAAACCTTTACCACGAGATACGAATCGTCGTTCAGTCCGACCAAATGGCAGAGATATAATTGTCAGCCGACATGATGTATCATAAGAAAAGGGAGATGGGTTCCATTGCAATTAATACAGTCTAGGGAATATTTAATGATAGTTAAATGGTCAAAGGTGGTGGCTCTTCAACAGCGGCTGAAGCAGGGGGTAACGAAGCAATCTGTTCGTCGTAAAATTCCTGAAGGTTCTCTTTGTCAGAACAAAACTCCGACATCTGTATCCTGATGTTCTCTGCTGTAACAGCGGGTAGGTGCTCCTTAGTCTTCATCGGCGCACCCACCTTGCCCGGAGCCATCAATCGATTCGTCAGGAATAGGAAGCCCTTGTGTCCCCCAAGAACCTGGATGAAGGCTACACCAGTCCGATGAACAAATTGCGAATGATTGTAAGGCGAACGGCGATAAGAGTATACCACGTCGAATTGTTCAGGATAAAGATCCGCAGCCTCGATATCCAAGATGAATCCGAACTTTTGAAGAAGGGCATATTCAAAGTATTTTGTCGCTTGTGTGCCATCAGGGAGGCGTTTCTCGAGGTCAGGAACGACAGGCGGGGGAAGTGCGAGAGGCACAGGAAAACAAGATTGAAACGGGTTCCGTTCTTGAATATCACCAATTTGTGTGACGTAGGCCTCAACGAGCTTCAAGCCATATCGCTCAATAGTTCGATTCCAGCTTCGAAGTTGATCCTCGATACAACGTGCGGTCGTTCCAATCCACTGCAACTCAAAATGGAACACCGTGGCTGGGTTGTGGATAATGTCATGATGAAGAATAACGGATTCCGCTTGGTCGCTCCGCTGGAAGAAGTGGACAGAGGGCATTAATTAAGCAATTGGAAATGGTTGATCCATGTCGACATACCTTATGTGGATCGATGTCGATGACCATTGTCTGGCTGAGGATGAGCCTCTTCTTGGTCTTACGGTTAGGGGTTGGTCTTGGGAATGATCTTGGTGAATTGGTAGTGTGGTATGGAGGACGCAGTGTACTATCTTCCGTATGCCGTCGGAACCAGTACTTGGGAGTCATATGAAAAGAAAATTCGCCTTTCAGGCGATAATAATAGTGGCTTTTGACGATGAGCTCACACCAAAGACCAGAAAAAAAAAGCTTACCCATCCAGGAAATTATGATAACCTCTACAATGTTCGAATAAACCTTGTTCTTGTAGTTTTACGCCCCATTCGGTGGCCTGTGCTCTTGTGGACACATCCCTGAACTCTCGCACCAGCCACGACACAAAGTCGTAACCAATGAATGAATCTGGGTATTGGGAACGATGCCATTGATAACATGTAATTGGAACGCCATCTTCCTCTCGCATGGCTTTCGCAATCGTGCTCAACGACATTTCTCCTATCTCGCGCTCACTTTTCATCTTCTTTCGAAGTGGTCCTTGGGCGTGAATTTGGTCTAGTTGATCCATCAAAGATTGGTCCAAAACCGATATAGCTGGGTCGAAAGTTGTAGGCAAGAAACGAACAGGTGATGCAGGGTGCGATAGCTCCTCCTCTGGGGGTTGCCACCTCAGTTTGGTGAATTGCTCTGCTAATTTTTCAATACCAAGGATACGGGCTTCTTCATCGTTTAGGTGTTCCCCAGATGGACCGATGGTTACATGGGGGCGTTCTGCAGTTGGTATGATAACAAATCGTGTTCTCCAATACCGTAAAGATTCGTTGAAGTGATGTTCATAACCAGCGACAAGCATATCCAATCTACTTGATGTTAAAATGGACATTTTCCCGTTATAATAATGGCGTACCTGTTCCATCCATAATTCTCAAGACCATGAGATCGGAACTCAGTTGAAAGTTCTGTGTACCCTCCTAAGAAGATAACGGAAATCAGCTAGTAGCTAAAAGCAACGAAGGTCGAACTCACCGCCAAGTTTAGGCCATATCAAGCACTGATAACTGAAAGGTCGAGTAGGATTCATGCGACGCACATAACGCTTGACTTCAATAGTTTCCCCAGTGTAGGATATACGGTGAATCTCGTTCGTCATGCTGAGATAGACTGGGTCTGTTGTCGAACTCAGGATTTCCGCCGCACCAGTAGGCCACGACTCTAGCGTCTCATCTTTCACGAAATATTTTGTCTTTTTGGATGTTTCCTCTTCTCCCTGAAGTTTCTGCGGTTTGAGGATGAACTGAAATCCTTGTGCCAACCTGACTGCAGCCATGCCACGCATAACAACCAAGGCCCAAGCCCGACGCAAGTCCTCTGCCGAGCCTCTCACGACAGGAGGTTTCACAAGAAAAGAGCGCATTTCTGCTGGATCCACGATGAACTTGTATGAAAATTCATTATATGACGATTCCAGTTCAGTAGTTGAAGGGAAATGCTCAACCGTTAGGGGTAGGCATCCTGGTGTTACAATGGATTTCCATTTCAGATCATGCTTGTAGGTTGGCTGAGGGTAAATGTGTTGCCAGCGACGAGCCAGAGAAGCTTGTGGATAAGAAACAGCTGCCTGAGGTCGAGTAGGATTTGTAGCCATTACGGGAGAAGGCGATGAGATTGAATGACCCAGCACATTCATACCACTTCTTCGTTTACCAGACACCATCTCATCTTGAGGAGGTGTGTTAATTGGCGACCGACGGACGTGGGGCGATCTATGCGGGATCAGAGTTTCTTCTTCATAGGTTCGACTGAGGCTGGAACGGTTCGCAGTCTTGTTTTTGATGGTCATCGGTTGAATTTGTCGCATCTGCTGAATGCTCGAGGCGACCGTCGCTTTGGGAGGTGGCATACGTATAGGGGAGGAAGGTGTCGTTGATGTTTTTGGGATTTTCTGAGCCTTGTCAAATGATTGACCAGTTGGAGATGCAGATGCAGAAACTTGGGTAGTTTGGGGTTCGCTTGGTGTGCTCCTAAATGGATTGAAGAGCCAAGAACTTCCTAGCTTTGATGCTAACGTTCCTTTAGATAGACTCCCAGAACGAGAGGCTGTTCTGGACGACGAAGATTTCTCAGATCGTGCAGAGCGGATAGAGGACTGTGATGGCGAGGTGCTCGCATCTGGTATTGAGGGTGCGCTGATCTCACTCTTCGGTAAACCATCAGGGGGCAGCTCCTTGAATATGTGTTTTGGACTCTCTTCAATTGTGTCTATTCTGGCCATGTTCGAGTGACGGTGTGAGGCTCGCTTCTCTGCAGTTGGCCGCATAGAACTAATGGGAACTGCGTTTGTTGGGAGTGCGACATGATTGGAGTTATAATTGGAGGTGAGGGCAAATGTATCGAGGTCGAATTTGTCAGCGTCAGCCCTGGTGATATCAGAAGTGTCGTCGACCTCCACTGCATGGATAAACTTCTCCGATTTGCCTGACATAAAAGGTACTTCGATGCTCGAGAGCACGTCATGCTCAAGCAGCCCAAGCATTTGGATCTCATGCATTTTCGCGCGAGCGATGAACCTGAGAACAAGACTTGAGCCACGCCCAATATCGAAGCGATGCAACCTACCTGTCTTGTCGAAAAGGCAAATCCATTTGCTTGTCCCAGAAATTCGTCGATATCCAGAAAGGCTCCCACCAGAAGGTTGTTTTCTGCCTAGCGTCCGCCTTGGAATCGTCGTCTCCACCCCATAATGGATCCGACAAGAGTGGGTCGACATTCCTCTCCTTCTCAAAAGTTCCTTCCTTCTGATCCCCCCCAACATTATCGGTTCTTGGTTCCATTCCTTGAAAACTGAAGATTGGACTCTGATACAGAGGTTGTTTCGTCAACAAAACAAGGTCCAGGACAAATCCTTGATCAAGCATCCGAGTAGTTGTTAGTCGCAAAAGCTGCTTGGAAACGCGGAAGTATCCCGTGCCTGGAGAGATAAGGATGGTCGTAGATCCAGTCAGGTTGAGAGAGCGGTCAATGTAGTGAGTTTCAGTTGGATTGAGGCCCAAATTAAGGGCTTCCAGGATAGGCCCGTCCTGTGCATATGATATTTTACCAATTAGACGAGCTTGTGAAGGTGCTCCAATTGCCGAATCTACAGTTGCCCGGTGATAGTGGTGGGTGAGCAAGATGTCGCGTTGAAAATCCCAGAAAGAGTTCTTCAGACTAACAAGCGTGGGCTTCCACTCATGTATGACCTCAAGGTCAGTGATAACTTTGAAGAAGTCCTTGTACCAATTCCCACTCTCGTCCCTCCGCAACGGCCCAGCTGCATAGTCGATCTCTGACTCGTCATAGAAGACGCGAGATATCAAAACGATGGTGACTGTGTGATTCGTCCCAGCCTCGCGCCATTTCGCGAATAGAGAAGGAAGGAAGGAATGGACGATCTTTTCATGGTACCGCTCTCCGTCTCCATCAAATTCCCAGAGTTCTCTGCACACCTGGATAAATATGGTGATTTTCGCAGAGAAAGAGCGATATACTGCCTTGGTTGAGGAAGTCATGCAAGCCGAGTAAACCTACAAGCATATCAGCAGAGATGTCTTTAATATAACTATTAAAACATGCCTTCTTGCCACCTATATAGATGTTTTGGATTTTCGCAGCAATTCCACCGATGAAGGAAACCTCTTGGTCTGTGTAAATGCATTGACCAGAGAGATATTTCCCTAGGCGCCACATGTCATTCCTTCCAAGATATTGGTCCTGGAATATGAGTTCCACGTAGTCGGCACAACAGCTGGATTTCTCAACCTATGATACAGTCAAGATATAACCCGAGCACAATCAAACCATACCATACCTTGGTCAGTGTAACTTCACCATTGTTGCGTATTCCGAACACATCAGCAATGGGTCGCGGGACTGACAGCTACGGTCGAAAAGGGAGCTCAGGCGTGTATATCTTCCTTGGATAACCGCATCACACCTGGAGTTGTGGCTTGGAACAACCTTCATCCTTCGGTACCATGAAAAGAAACGCGGACTCTGGGTTCTCCGCATTGGCGCTCACGACCCTCAAACAATCTCCTTCCGTTACCTCCGGCCACCATGCCTGATTGAAAATGACCGAATGCGAATCCTTCACATCGTGAACCCATGCATTCACAACTTTGGAGTCGCCTATCTTTAGAGGTCCAATTGTGGAAGGTATCGCTGGGAGAGTCCTGAGGTTCGATTGGGCTGTGTTGGACCGCCTCCTCCCATATTGCGACTGCTCCCTAGAGCTGGCCATAATGAAATGAGAGAGCAATCCAAGTCTCATCTCAACCGTCGGGCCGGTGTGATATCTTGTAATTAGGTAATCAGTTAACATGGATAAAGACTTAACAAAAAAAAGTTGGGTATTGCAGCTGGTAATTCTATTAACATGCCAATAGCTACTGCTCCATTGTCATCTAATACGGTACAGGAGAAAGTCTCTAGTGCGTTTTATTGGCAGGTGGGTTGTAGACTAGGGATGCTGTTTGAGCCCCATCTGCCACAAGTAAAATGGAATTACTCACTAATTTTCCTATTCTTGATGACACCCCATTTGAAGCGCTTGACATACAAGCTGATGGTGAAAAGGGCGGAGAAGATGATGACGGCCTTGATCCCGTATTTCTTCCTCTCGTCGTGCTCAGGTTCAGCAGCCCAGCTCAGGAATGTCGTGACATCCTTGGCCATTTGCGATGTTGTGGCAGGTGTGCCTAGAAGTGGGTTGGTGAAAAGGAAGGGTGTCCTTTTGAATACACTGACCATCATCGAATTCTACCAGACCGTCGAACAAAACACGGGCCATAGAAATCGCACCTCCAGGGAAAAAGGGGTTGTAGTTCATGCCGTCACGAATTTCGACCCCTGCGGGTGGGTCAACGTAACCGGTAAGCAGGGAAAAGATATAGTCCTGACGCATTTGGTTCAGTTAGATAACCTTACGAAGGAAATCAAACTCACGGCACCACCATGGCGAGCCTTGACAATCAAGCTCAGGTCGGGGGGAAGAGCACCAGCGTTAGCAGACCTGGCAGCCTCTTCGTTGGGGTATGGAGCGGGCATGTAGTCGGCCAGCTTTCCAGGCCTCTGGAACATCTCGCCTTCCCCATTTGGACCATCGGTGTATTCAACTTCCTCAGCCATGGCTCGTGTCTCATCCGCGGTGTGCGATACGCCCACAAGGTTGCGCCAGGCAATGCGGTCAAGAGAATGACACGCTGCGCACACTTCACGGTAGACCTGGTAACCTCTCCGAATGCTACAGAAAGTGTAACTCAGATGAGACGCGCATGGGCAATATGCTCTACATACCTAGCATGATCAAACGTGTCTAGCACGCCTTTGTGTGACCAGGGGTAAGCAGGTGGATGGAGACCTTCATCGCTGAGATGGCTGGCATGCACTTCACCGAGGAAAGGAAGATTGCCGTAGAGGTGGGTATACCAAGCAATCGTACCAGCGGTGAAGGCTGAGACGGAAGCAAGGGCTGCACGCGAGCTCATAAAGGACTGTGAATAACATCAAATATATCCAACATCTGTACTTCTCGGAAAATGAACGCACCTCAGCGGTACTCGAGGCAGAAGTTTTGGAGGAGGCAAAACGGACCTGGAGTGACAGGATATGAAATGACATCCAGACAACCGGGAAAAGTGAACATACCGACCGCGAACGAGAGCCATTGAGGAGCGCCGACGAGCGGGAAGCCCCCACGCTGGTCGCTTTCTTGAGAGCTCCAGCAGAGAGCCTCGATAGCATTTGGGTTGCGGTTTTTGGGGAGGAAGGAGAACGGAGGTGACACGTAACGCGTCACACATAAAAACGGAATGAATCGGAGAATGCCAGCGGCCAATCGCAGGCATTGGATTAAGAGTTTGACGCTGGTCTTAAAATCGAGGGCTTTGCAAATTGTGTCTTTTCCGAACATTGCACTATTCATGATGTTCTCAACATCAACCCAAAGACAGCTCCCCGACTTCTGGGAAACAGATCAATTCCACTCATGAAGCGTCATTAGTCGAAAAAGTCTTCTTGGTCGTTCTTCTTTAGGTCCACTCAAAAAAATAGTTGACCAAAGACAAACCAGAGGTACCGTTATAAAGTAATCATTTACATATGTCAATAATCGACAGCACGAGAAAAAGAATCCATGAAACAAGTCCGAGGAATAATTCCTTTAGAGCAGAGGGATTGGTGCATCGTGCATTTAAGAATTTATGGTGCCAGAGTTAAATCTTGCAACGGTGCCCTTGTCGCAATCGACATACTACAAGCGAGGTTCTCAGAACAAGCAATCACAGATTTCTGGTCAAAAATTAGTCGTCGTTACCCAAAATATAGTAAGGTAGTGAACGCACCCTCTGCACAGCAGCACAAGCATATGCCAGCCAGGCAAGCCATGCACCCAGTCGAAGCGCCTCCTCCGCCCTTTTCAGGCTGTTGTTGACTGTTAGAAAGAAAACAGTCAGGTCGCGCTAGCGGGAAAATGACGCATAACGCACACATAAACGGTCTGTGGGCCAGGTTGCGGTTGGTATCCTTGCTGAGGATAACCCTGGGGTGGAGGACCGTTGTAACCCCCTTGATATGATTGCTGGGGTTGCTGGGTACAATGCAGACGTTGAGGATTATATTATATTTCCCGAACATTCGGGACTTACCTGCGGGTAGTATCCACCCTGTGGGGGTCCTTGTGGGGGTCCTATAAACAGAGCAAAAGATGAGCAAGAGTGGTGTAACAAAAGTTCCAAAGAAGATCCTGGATATAAGTAATCACACATGTGGATACTTGGGTCGAGCGAAATTCGGTGTGGGGATAGAGGCGCCGCACGTGGGTTCAGGAAATGGATGAACGTACCCTGAGGTGGATAGTAACCACCTTGTTCTTGGGGCTTCCCAGCGTTGTAGTAATCGTTCGCACTCATGGTCGCAGGGGGGGAAATGGAAATGGTTAGAGGAGTCTGCTCTAAAGATCTGACGCATAATCCCTTTATTTGCACGGGTTTACCACGTGCCGCAGCTTTGACTCGTGGCTGTACGGCTAAAAAAAAATCGAGCTATGTACTTGGCTCAGGGCTGTACGTCTAAAAAAAATACCAATTCACCCTTTGATTTACAGGTTGTTCAAGTTCGAACAGGAATATCACTATTTTCGGGCCTAAAATTCACTAAATTTGTACATACCAGACCCTAGGTACTTAGAATCGTTCCGAGAACGCACCGCCATGGTTTGGCAATATCCACTCATCATACCTGATTGAGCGTGACCAGGCCACCTGGCGTGGCCTCACTGTGCGGAGCAGCCGATTTTCTCCCAATGTATTTTCCTGGATGAGCAAGAGAATCCAAAAAAAATTTTTTTTTTGTCAAATATGCATAATCCTGATACCATGAGTGGAAGACAAGAGGCACCAAAAGTTATTACCCAAACTTCAGGAAAATAAAAAGGAATAGGTTCTATATATAAGACAAATCCCCATGATCCCAATTCACCGCAATACGAGATGAAGCGGGCAAAGACCTTCAGACCTTGCCCTGTTCCAAAAACGAGCGAACGGTCGAAGGATCCAGTAGGTGCCCACGGATAGTGCAAAGAATTCATGGACAGTGGTAAATTATCTAGTTGGAGTATAGGGCATGTTGCCAAATATCCTTGCTCCTTGTCGAATGAAACTTTGGGTTAGCCGGGTTGGAGCTTTTGAGAAGGTTTTCAGTGAAGAAATTCAACAATAAAAAGCACAACAAACCTGCTGCTGTATACTCGTGGAGTGCCAAAGCATCGAAAGGCCTTGTTCGTGTTTGGGCAAGGGCCGTGCCATGTTCTGTCAATGCAGAGAGGTTGGTCCTGTAAAAACGTGGTTTAAATAATATAGCTCAGATAAAAACAAGAAAGATTCTAACCCAGTAATTCTTGTAAGTGTTACCCCGAGTTGATAACGGCCACGCGAACGTATACTGACGTCAGGAAAAAGAAAAAAAAGACCCATGTTCCCTTGAAGATCTTCCAGTTGTTCTACTGTGGCGACCAGATGACCGTATAATGGTGGCGATTGAGACGTAGGTCTCCCGATAAACGATCCCACGTCCAAGGGAGTTAATCCATCACCAGAAAAAAGAGACAAATGTGCGACGAGGAATGGCAATTCAGCTTCTCTAGAATATACCATGTCAGCATTGCAATTGTACTCCGGGACCTTCATACATACGGAATAATAGAGTTGCCAGATGGATCCCGAACTGTTAACTGGGCAATGATTGGTGGGGTCAGGGGCACACGGGACAGATAGGCCGTCCCAAATTCCGCCGTTCGGAGCGGGTGTTGAACAATCTCAAGATGATATGACCTAAGGAATCTAGTCTAGGCACCGACGGGCTATTTGTGAACAAGGAACCTACCTAGTATGCGCATCCGCTAGAAGAGAGGAAACCTGGATTCTGGGTTGCGGCCGAATAAATGGAAGACCTGTCGGAGTAGTCAGATCTATCGAGCTTTGGCTTGAAGGGGGGCTTCGAGTTGAACTTGAAGTCCGGGAAGAGAACGTCAGAGAGCCCAAGGAGGATCGAGGAGAAGATTGGTCACTGCTAGAACTGGCACTAGAAACACAGGGGCGCAGAGAAGATGCGTGGAAACGGATGGAAGAACGTTTAATGCGAAGAGCTTGCGTGCAAGAACATTTGTGTGAGTGTCGGCGGAAAGTAAGAGGTGATGTGACCTCAGATGACACTTGGAAATAATATTGATATTTGTTGAAGCACAACTTCAGCACATGAATGAAGTGATGAGAACCACCAACGATTAGGCAGGATAAACACGAACTTTCATATTGAATCCGCAGGCACTTCTACTTCCGTTCGGCGGGGAGGGAGGACATTGTTGGAAGAAAGCTCGACAGCTTTGTTCATAACAGTCGCGAAGAAATGGGGGTTTACAAGGTAGGCGCTTGCTAGCCTGGAGATGGTCATTCAAGCCGGCTGCCATCGTCATCGACGTAGAGCGCCTCCTGGCCTGGATAATCACGGGAGCGACAAAGGAGCAGAGTAATGTAGAACGAGAGAATATTTATAGTATTCACGCGAAGGGCAGCTCACAAAACGATACGTTGAAGGAAGAAACGAGGCGAGTCACGAATTAATGTTCTGGAAGTCTGTCAGTGAATACCCCCTAGACAGGGTTCATTTACCGCCGAACAACTGGAAGACAGGTTCTGAAATCGCCTGGTAAAGATCGACTTTAAGTTAAGTTCTTCGAAAACTTCACAGATCTGCCAAGATTCGAGAGCCGGGTTAAGGGGGGATTAAGGTTGTAAATACATAAGGAAATATGATCAAACACTCTTTTTCACATAACTCCAGATTCCCGCCATGCCTGATACCACGGTAGCAGCAGCAATGGCTGGTTTGATGCCAGCTGACGTGACAAAACAAAGATGAGAAAATATATTATATGTGAGAGCCAAGAAAACATACCAGTTGATTTGAATAAGGCGCCAGTCACTGCGCCAGCTGCCATGCTGCCCATTGTGTCGTGTTTTCCTCTAAAGGCGTCAATGGAGGAATTGACTCCGTTGTACAGCAGAGCTATTAAAAGATGGGTTCAATGGGCCCGTAACAAGACAATAACGCGAACTTACCCATTACACCAGCTGAATTGCCGATGAAAGTACCTCTTCTTGTGACAGAATTCAAGATACTATTGATCCGCAAACTTGTATTTGAAACGGAAAGAGGTTTTCGAGCGCCTTCCCGCACTCCCCACAAACCGCCAAGGGCCAAACCTGTTGAAAGCGAGGTGAACATGTGACAAATAGAACAATAAGAGGCCTAAAGATGGGTCGTATGGGATGTCGAGATAAGGTGAGAGATATTCAGGGAACAAACGAGGCCTTAAGCGAACATAGGGATTTCGAAAAGAGTAATTTGAAAGAGATCCAACTTACCACTCAGATACATGGTACCGGTCCCATAACACAGGTCATCACTCCACCCCCTGGATGGTATTGCCGTACCAGACCCCGGCAGCTCGCTTGTCTTGTCATCATCAAGAAGCAAGTAGTCCAATTTATCCCCTAAATCTGCCAGCGGGTGTAGTTTTGCGGGATCATAGGCTGCCATGAGCAGGTCAGACGCCGTGACCGCATGTTCTGGCACTGGTGAGCTGTCTGACCGTGAAAATGAGGTGGTTCTCAGAACGTCAGTGGGGTTTTGTGAGGATGAGGCGGAGTCAGATGATGACATGAAGGGCGAAGAGGAAGGGCGAAGAGGGACGGCAAGAATTGGATCAGACAGCGGAACGGATGAACAAAATTTCAAGTAGAGAGACACGTGATCCCCGGATGTTTTCTTTCACAACAAATTCCGTTCGAAGCATTACTGCTTACTTGAACAAAACCGTTTAGCTCTCAAGCTAGAGATAGAAAACTGACGGAATATTATGGCTTCCTCAGTATCTATGCGTATTTCTCGAAAAATACCTGGACTTTTCAAGAGATACACCTCAACCTCTGCCATTCCAATAAATTCGACATTGCGGAGGTCCATTATCACGGTGTGCAGGCGTCAGAATATGACCATAGGCACTTTCCCGATGTCAAGGCGTGAGTTTTCTACTTCCCGTAGTCCGACAAACCAAAATTCTTTGTGAAGGGTGGGCAACCTCTGTTACGCCTCAGTCCTCAGCATCCGACCCAGCGGAAGCCGAGGCGCTGCGCTGCCTCGAGCAAGGAACCACGAAATTGGAGGAAGGAGATGTTCAGGGCGCCAAAGCACTTTACCAGCGCAGCACCCAAATCAAGCGTAATGCCAGCTCGTTGTTCAACCTTGGCGTTACTCATTACCATCTCAGTGTGTGCTATTATATCCTATTATATCGTGCTGTTGCTCGTCAGTCTTACGATGCACCAGAGGAATATGACGAAGCAATCAATGCTTGGAAGGAGTCAATAACTCTGCAACCCTCCAGTCCTGATGCACACACGAGTATGTTATCTATTTCTCTTAATACGAATGAACCTAGGCTCTGACTCCACATCCAGACCTTGCAAGTGCATATATTATCTCACCAGGTACATAAACGTTCTTTATCTTCCATCTCCGGATTTGGATTCAATAGCTTTCAAACCTAGTATCTCGTCCAGATCTCGCCTTGCATCATTTGGAGTAAATTGATGTTCCCATACTTTATTTAAGGCTTGCTCACAATTCCGCCGTAGAATTGCTTCGTCCTTGTCACCGGAAGACCCCGAGATCGCCTTCAACCACGCCGCTGTTCTCGAAGCTAGTGAGTGCGACACGACACTTTGTCTTGTCTCAACATTCACTCATTTGGCATTCATAGCCGGAAGGCTGGATGAGGCTCTCGAAAAGTACAAACTTAGCCAACAATTCGGGGTTGAACGTGCCGCCGTACACATCCGTAATGTTCGATTCGTGCTAAGTATAATGGCCTTGACGTGCGTTCTAACCGGCTCCCATAGGTTAGTGCGAAGATCCTGATGAATGCTAAAGAGGCGCAAGGATCGGAAGAATAGATTCATGGCAGGGTCCAGCCTTCTTCAGAGCGACCCCACCATAGATTTCACGGCATTTAGTGGGCGATGTGAAAACAGTCATGAATTACAGAAGGTACAAATTCCAAAATTACTGTCCAAATTTTGTATCTACGTGCAGTCTTCTATGGCACTGGCAATTCAGGCATGCAGCTAATTTCCTCAATCTCATGATTTTGTTCTATTCAATCAATTACAAAGGGGTCCTTTATGGAGTCATCGCCTTGATCTGCGGCTTCCGATGAATTGTGTTGACTTCGCAAGATCCCAGAAGAACGCGAGAGAACACTTCCCGCACCGTGTAAGCCTACACTGTTTCCACGATATGGCGCGCTCTGCCAATGGCGGACGTAGTTCGACGGTCCAGCGTTGACATTGGTACCGCGGCCTCTAGGAACCCGGGGGTATTGATGCAAAGGCTCTACCCATCCGCCACGACTCCGACCCTTATTCGTATTTCCTCGAAAGGAAGGTCTAGAAACCCCTGATTTCCTATACTTCTGATCTTCGTCGAAAAAGACAGAGGGGGAGTCCTGAACTCGGCGCAAAATCACGGCGATATCGGATCGAGAGTAAACGGAGGATGGATGGTCTGAAGGCTTCACATAGAGAATTTTTTGGTATCCTTCATCTGCAGCAGGTTGTCGGAAATCTGCTGCGAACCGCGAGAGCACGGATAATCCTTGCTCAGGAGTTTTAATTGTAGGATGGGAAGACCCTGCTTAACGAAATAAATCTAGTTGGTCAGGAAAAGTACCTCAGACATGGGCGTACTCATTTGGAGGCGAGCTGCGCAGATCTTTCCGTGGAAAAAATACGTCAGAATTAGCAATGTTAAAGACTATGATTCAGAAGAAAGCACCCACTTCGTATGGCGTGTCGAAGACAATAACCCATACCACAGCTTCAGGAAACTCACGGGCGATCTCGATCCAGTAAGACCTTTGTCTGTGCAGGAATCAATGTTAGAGTTCGAAAATGTCCAGAGAGACTCACGCGGCGTTAAAGTTTGTGCGATCTATGCACACAGAGTAACCCTCGTTTAGCATTTTCCGTGCCAATTGTTCGACGCTGCGTCTATCTCCGAGATCATCTTGATTACATCTGCGAAAATCAGGATAATAGTGCTGAAGAGCCTCTGCAAATGTGGACTATGGTTAGATCGGAAACAAATCTCATCAGGTGTTTTGCAGCAATTGTATAGGAAGGAATCCTTTTACTTTGCCTGACGCAATGAGGCCGCAAAGGATGAGAACGATCTGGCCTTGTATCTTGAACTCTATGGGCGCTGAACCTTCCGAAAGATTGACCGTGTGTGACGTCGACATGCCTTGTTGTTCTGTCAGTAGTGATGAACAATAACATGGAATGTAACTTGAAAATACAAACCTCACAACTCACTGGGACTGAAAATCGAGTCATCGGATCGGAGCCCAAGCGTTTGTCACGTAGCTAAGTATCACACTAGCAATAAAGAGGGCTGTGTCAAACTTATTATTCCTGTTTAATATTAGCAACATAACGCACAAAAGGTCCATTACAAATATCATGCCCAAGTAGCTACCACAATTACTCTCGATGACTTCGTCATGAAAAAAATCAGAATCTTATCAGCGGCCGTTAACAGTGGAAGTTGAGGTTGAGTTCCTTCTGGCAGGGGGATCAACTGTCACATCGGCGCCCTGCTCCGGAATAGGTGCGCGGTTAGGGTGTTCTGGTATCTTCTCGATCTCGCGTTTTGCTTCTTCCCAGGCGTCCAAGTTCTAGTTGTAAGGTAGTAAATGATCGGGACACAGGGATAGCATCATCTTGCAACCCACCTTCTTACACCAGTCACGATGGCTTTTGGCCATAGAAATTGCCATTTCTCTCAAGTCGGCCACTTTCTGACGCTGGAATCGATCTAAATCTGCTTGGATTGTGGAACTAGAATATTTGAGATCTTGTGCGGACAGGTGAAGCGCATCCTCGAGCTGCAAAATCAGACAATTTAATTAAGGACGGTTCAAAGGCCTGTATCTCGGTATAATAGAAAACAAACCTGCGATATATTTTCTCGCGTTTTGGTGATTCCATTGCGGCGAGCCGTTTCAGGGTCGACATCCATCATCCCATGAAGTGTATAACTTAAAGCATTGAGCAGGCCCATGCCAGGAGCCTTTACCCGTCGGCGTGTTGGATTAGGGCCGGGGTGGGGTGGCAGGTATGGTGCGCTTGGTGTTACAGGTTCCCGTGTTTCTTCTCCTTCAATATCGGATGCTGGGCTCACTGGTGGTGCCACCCCATTCTGTTTTCCTCTGCCCAGCGCTTCCTCCAGGCGTTTTGCTTCCCGCTCACTCTTCTCGAGGTCTTCGAGTTGCTCTCGCTTACTTTCCAGGGCGTCCTGTGTCATCTCGTATTGCACGTGCTTTTGATGTCGATAGGCAAGCAACTTCTTGATTATCGAAGCAAATTGCGAATATTCGTGCAGAGGTTCTGCCCAATTTTGTTCGAGGTCTTGCAGCTACAAAAACCGATCTTTTCAGGAAGGTCAGTTGGTTTAATGGAGATGGTTCTTACAAGTTTCGTCGTTGACATATATGTTGCATCAACTGCCTGCCCTGTCTTCTCAATCGCACCGGATAGGCCCTCGGATTCATTCAGGCTAAACCCATTCAGAGCCGCACCAAGGTCCGCATGATCTTGTGCATAGTCTGTGAACGACTGACTTAACAAGTTGTTAATTAGGATGGAATACAGGCATACCTGACCACCGCTTCACGACTCGGCGAGTGACTTTCTCCATAGGGCCACTTACATGGTTCGCAAACTTGACAGTGAAAGCCTCAGAGTCCAGGAACCGTTGATCTGGATGTCTGAGAGGATGGGCTGCTGAAGGGTTCGGAAGGGCGGCATATGCGGGAGAGGCATTCTGGTCCGTTGGGTTATGCGAAGGCGCTTTCAATATATTCTTCGGCAGCAAAGAAAGAGGGGGAGAATTCAAGACCTCGGTCTAAAAAAAAACGCTAAGAAAAGATATACCACTCTAATCTTGATGTAACTCACCCAGGAGACCTCTCCATCAAGGAAGCGGTGAAAGACATGTTCATTGGACAGGATGGGATGACGAGCTACGCGGTTGAGAAATGTCTGCAGCAATCTTTTGCGACGGGCAATCAGAGTGGCATCTTCTTTCGCTTTGCCCTGCTTCACGGCATAATCGCCAATGGTTTGCTTGGACGGAATTGGGGGGACGATGAGTGTTGGGTACAGCCTTGATAAGCTTCCTCGTAGACTCTCGAATTCAGAGTAGCGGTGCCTTGCCTCCGTATTCTTCACAAGGGGCAGTGTAAGTGGTAAGAAGAAGTGGTAGGGTCAATGTGACTGGACGTACTCCTGTCAAAATGACGTAGGTAATGTACGGCGAACTTGAATTCAACGACGTTTTCTGAGCGTCAACGATCTTTATAGACCAGGAGTAAGGTTAGAGGTCGAGTATATGGAGGAGATATGAAGGCAGACCAGAATTTCCACATCGTCCCCAGCATGCAGAACACGGTCGCGAGTGCAACAGAAGTCCGTCTTATAGTTGACATTTGATGGTCGGTGAGAACCAGGGCTTGGAAATGGGGGGCGGGTCATATTCGTGGACGTGGGGGAGAGCTGACGCGAAGGGTGAGGTGGTGAAGACGGTTCATACAGTGCAACCTTGGAGGTCGACGATGTTTCTGAAGGAATGAGATCGCCATCCTGCTCAAACGGGTTCTCTTCTTCAAAGTTATCCAGGGTATTCATGCTTCAAGAGGGGTGTTGTTTCGAGTTTCGAAATATTGAGAAACTCTGCGTGGTGGTTGTAAGCCGGGACAAACTTGGAAGATCAGCGGCCACGCTACCGGAATCAGGGCAGTATAAGTTATGTAGATAGGTGACTCTAGACAACCTGCTGGTGCTACTACTAAGTAGATGCTATGTCTGTTATTTGGTCTTGTTACAATTCAATGTGCTTGATTTTGGCGGAAATGTTATGTACAGCGAAACTAGCCAAAGACTCGGAATCCCGCAAGCTCCACAGGCACAATCCCAGGTTGTGGATCAGCGATGCCAATATTCTCAAATCCTCTTCCAAACAGTGACGCAAACAATTCATCAACCTGTTCGTCATGCCATGCACCAGGTACAGGGACTGGTACCATAAAGTTTTGCATTTTTGCATGGACCTCGTAACTAGTAGAAAAAGGGAGTCAGAAGAGCAGAGCCTGTTGCTGGGTATCACGAACCGTAGTTTTCTGCCTTTGCTGGCTTTAGTATCTACTTTCTTCTTGGCCTTCTTTTGTTTTTGAAGGAGCATCCAATCTTCAGTTTTACCACCGTCTCCGCGGGCGTCAATAATATTCCTGAGCATTTTTTGATAAAAGTCGCTGTCGTCAAATATTTCTGGGTCCGGGGTATCCTCTGCTTCGAGGTCGTCTTCTTCGGAGGCTCCTATCCGTCTTTTCTTTCCTCTCATAATTTGTGTTCTCGTCAAAAGTTTGTCATGATCGCTAAGAGTCTCGTCGATGATCTGAACCACCGATCGCAGGCTCTGGTTGCCTTTCAAGAGAGTTCCACGGGTCGACGGGAGCAAGACAGAGGGTGCCACGGCTTGGATTTTTGAGGACCATTTTGATAGAGTTTGAATCAGATAGGGATGAAGGCTGAACAATATTTGTAAAGCCAAGGTGCACAAAACAAGAGTTGCCAAAGGTGACTTACTTCTGTTCCAGAGCCGTAACATCTTCTGTAGCGTCAATAAATAGTTGATGGAAGGTATCTATAGATGACTCGGTGTCAAGTTTCCGGCGCTTTCGAGAAGTGGGTTTGGTCAGATTATTGGTCGTCAAAATTCTCTGAAGAGTAATGTTTAGCGAAGGTTTAATGGTAGATGGAGGAACGTTAACCTCTTGCAATTCCAAGAGTTCATCCGTTAACAAGTAGGCTTCTGTCAAAAAGGCTGACAACGAGTCACGACACTCTGACTTTTCTAGATATTCTTTCGTCTGAGGAGGCTGTTTTTGGTTCGCGTTAATAGCCAACAAGAAAGTTTAGAATCATCGCTTACTGGAGGTAACCTGTTGGCAGAAACAACTGACTTTTGAAGCCTGATTCTTGTGTCTAATAAAGAGTCCCATAGAGCCTGGAATGGGAGAAATATTATTTCACATTAAGAAAGTCCAAGGCCTCCACCCACGATTTGTCTTTTCACAGACTGTCCCTTTCTCATATCGTCGTCACGCGTTTGTTTCAAATTTAGCGCGATATCCTGGGTGGCTACCTCTCTTGAAGCGGACGTCGACGGGAGGCCGTGAAGTGAAGCTGATTGTTCTCCCTCGGATTCTTCTTCACTTTCCGAAGGGGCCTCATCGTCGGGCAGTCGTGTGGCGAATATCCTATCCACTGTGGATCCCTTCTCACCGTCATCTGATTCTTCACCGTCGTCTGATTCTTCATTCCCCAGACAATTATTCGCTATTTCTGGATCCCCTTCATCAGAGTCGCCGTCCACAGAATCGTCCGTGTCCTCCAGCAGCTGTCTCCTGGATGTTCGCACTCCTTCGTATTTGGCATCCGCAACACTTGGCAATCGGTTTCTGAGGGCACTGGGTCTGACGAGGTATAAGATAAGCAGGGAGTCGAAAAATGTAGGACGCACCCAACCTCCATGTAGTGCTCCCTTGTCGCAGATTCGTCCACATTCATTTCCTCGTCGATCTCCGCTCCCCGAGATTGCAGGTCCTCTGGGTCATAGTCTGCCCACATAGTTAATGGTACGTTCGCGATCACTTGACAGGGTTACACACCTATCGGAGCGGTTTCTTCGAGTTGGGCGATTTGCTGCGCCAATGAAATACCTCAAGAAAGGGAAATAATGTGAAACGAATACAAAGAAAACCGGATTGAGCCCTACGTTCTGCAGGCATTGCGTCCCTAAGGGATATTTCTCTGAGAATCAGAATGCCTTCGCGTAATAAAAAGTGCTCGGGTTCAAAAAAAAAAACGATTACCAGATTGGGAAATGCGGCCCGGAGCCCCACCACCATGCAAAGTACGTGTAAGTATAATAACGGGTATGTATGTATTAATAATAAAGTAGTAGGGTAAGAGAGGAGGATATGTGATGTTGATGGAAAGTGGATGCATGTGTATCTATATAAAACAAGGTCGCAACCGACTCGCGGTAGTGAAGGCGTGTAAACCTCAAAACTTGAACGTTTGAACCTGGAAAAACAAGAACATGCGTGCCCACTCAATTTGCGGATCTTGAGATGATGCTCGATGGGCGCGCCACGCTCGGTGAAAAATTTTGTTGCTGGCTACGCCTCAATTCATCGCGCTCCATTTTTTCGGCAAACGAGGCGTAGTGGATACTGGTCTTGGGAGTTTTATGGACAAAAACATTAGGATCCAACTGTGGCTGTGGTCGTGCAACATCGAGACTTGGGCCTTGATTCCGAATTACGCAGTCCAGATTGACACTTCTAATATAATCCCCTTGAGTGTTAAGTTGATTGGGCAGATCATCGAAGATGAACGGAGTGGTTTCGCGTACAACACCCTCATTATCACCGCGGTTGAGCCTTGACCGCTTTTTCGGTGAGCCGAGAGTCATGAGTTCATTCCTCTGGTCCGAAAAATGAGGAGTTCTGGAGCGAGGTTGACCTGGGCCCGTGCCTTCAACACCTGGGATCAAGATTGACCCAGGGATAACTTCTGTCGGAAGAGGGGGAGGATCTCCAGAAGGGGGAAAGTATGGTCGCCACGAAGGTAGAAGGATATTCGAAGGCAGAGTTATGCTCCGATTGATAAGCTCAGGATGAGACTCAACAAAATGACCTTCCAACAATGCTGGACGTGAAACACTAGGTGAAGTACAATCTGAAAGAGAAGAATGTAAGATTGAACTCAAAACATATCCATAACGCCAAAGTAAAACACACTTTTGACTGGGCAATACAGATGAACCCGATTCAGATGTGAATGTTGAATGTGAATGACCAAGTCATCGTAGGAATTGATAGTTAAGCCAGCAGGAATGTTACATCGGGGTAAACAACATAAAAATGTGGCGCCCTAAAATACCAAGACGGTGAATAAGTTTGCCCAGAGCCCAGTGAACAGTGACACATACCCTGCTTTGCTGTTGAGAGTGCTGGAGAAGATGCTGTGGAAAACTGTTGAGCTAAATCCTCGGTCACATGAAGGCTAAGAAAAATGATGTAGCCCAATCATCAATCGCAAGAATAAATGTGATATGGGGGGCGAGGAAGGCCCTCCAGATATGATCAATTAACCCATGTCTAATGTCTAGTGAGGAGTAGTGCCAAACACCATTGCCACCCAACATTAGTATATTGTCAACATTCCTCATGCAAAAAAAATAATAGGCCATTGAAAAATATGAGCAGAAAAATGGTGAGACACAGACCTTCATGTAACTATCCCAACTTGAAAGAGTGATTTTGCATGGTGATGGTTTTTGAGGAGATGAAACATTCCATTCACAGTTCCAGCCACTGGGTCTCACCACATCTTTTGCGATTTCAAGGATGTTGCCTGGCCGTAGCGTGACAGCCGATGTATGCATAGCATACTCTGCAAAGTCTGATGAAAGTGTGCAATATGCAGGGGGTCAGGACTCAGGAGGAATGTGCCAAGAATTAAATTGTGGGCAACACAAAAGTCGGAATCCTCTAAGGAGTGACTTTTACTGGTATGGAAATGTGAAGTTCTGGGTCCAGGAGTTTGGCCGAAGGATGTTGTTTATCCCAGGCTTTAGCAGGTGAAAGAGATGCAAAAATGTGACAGTAATGATCGATGTCAAAAATTTCCAATTTAGGAAATGTATGCATGCACGAACACGGAAAACTACAACACCTCAAAGAACTGTCTATTGTGTGTACAGGAATAACGTAGATGGGTGGTATCTAGATAATTTTTGATACCTAAAACCGTCAAGTAACTCCAAAGGATTTCAAACGAGCCTCAGCGGCGCGTGCCCTCCGTTCTCGCTCAACCTTAGCTCTCATCTCTGGTGTCAACCCCGCGACACCTTCGGCACCACCAGAAGCTCCACCGAGTCTACGGGATTTCGCATTTGATGGAACCTCCTCCTTTATTTCGGCTATAACCTCGACAGGAGGGGTTTTAGGGCGATCCTTATCTCTGACCTCACGCTCTTTTACCCGGTCTTTCAAACCTTTGCGCCGGACTTTCTTCTTCTCTTCGCGTCCCTCCTCCATTTCCTGACTCAAGGCGCTCGGAACACGGGCAGCACCAAGCCAGTCCCACCAGGTAGGATGAGCAGCCGCGCAACGTCGGAAAATGTCTCGCATGGGTTTGCTGCGAGCCAGGTCGTAGGCAGTCCGGCGGGAGCTTGATGGCAAATATCCGGATTCCGATGCATCCGATTTGTGGCTTTCGCCCTCGTCTGGCTCGCCTACTTTTGGCGCAGGCACGGGGATGGTGGGATCTGCGCGACCCTCCAATAACCAACGAACCATTTCTTCGTGACCATTCTCGACCGCCAGCTGCATGATTGATGCCCGCTTTTCTCCAGCCCAATCGGGTATTTGGGCATCCACGCCTCCAAGGCTTGCACTCTCTTTCTCCAGAAATCCTTTCAAGGCGTCCAGCCGGCCCTTGGTGACCATTTCGAGAAGGCGGGTCCACTTCTCCCGGAGAATTTCTTCCTCTTTGGAGAGTTTTGGTTGCTTGGGTTTTTCCTTTACGTGTTCGGCTGCTGGTGCTGGCTTTGGCTTTGGCAATGAAGCAAGATAGGCCTCATCTTGAGCACGCAATTCCTCTTCTGTAAAGCGGGAGATTTTTGGGCGGACCAGTTCGGCGAGACATCGCAATAATTCGGATTGTGTCTATCCAATTTCTCAGAGATAGGAACAAGCAGAACGTTCGAAAAACTCACAGGGCGACGTGTGGGAAATGGGAAGGTCCGCAATCGTTCGTCATTCTTGCTGAAAGGCGCAGCGTCGTAGTCGTAGAAGATCTTGCGATTGGATATGCTCGCACGGATCCAGATCCTCTCGCAGTCCGCAATATCCTCCGCCCACTCTTCCAGTAGACCTCGGATATCCTTTGGGATCACTCGGTATGGGTAAGCTTCAAAATAGGGTAAAAACATACATCGCGCAACGCTTGCTCGCCATAACGTCGAAGTTGAGCACCAGCACTCTTTGCCGGGCCTTTTGCATTGTCATTGGCGGATTGAGATCCGCCCTGTTTTCGTCGAGCTAAGCTGGCAGTTGAGCAACAAACTGGAATAAAGAAATTACGGCTCACTTGTATAGCGATGAAAGGTTTTGTGTAGGAGCACCTCAGTATCTGGTTTGGGCTTCGGGGGCTTGTTTTGCCTTCCCTTTTCATTCCTCACTTCTTCACCATCCAGTCGTCCGACTCTAACAACGGCTCCAGCAAAATGGCCTCCAGCAATCATGAACATCGCCCACGTCCGGCCCTCGGGTACGGGGAACTGCATCATTTGTAGTTCTTTTAAGTATGCATCCGTTTCTGTGCGCAGAGGCAGGATTGATCTATATATTCCAATTTGCGTCGAAGGAGGAGAGTGAAACCATGAGAGTGCCGTCCGCGGTGAATTTATGGGGTCCGGAGATGGGGACCTAGCAGTCAACCTTTTTGTCTTGTTTAAAAGGATGTCAACTGCGTCCGAGTCGTCATTGTCGTCGTCCGATGATTCTGAACCAGATAACGAATCCTCAAGCCCTGCAAACGTGTAATATTGAATCGCGAGATGGGTCGGCGAACGTACCATCGATAAGATTGGAAAAGGCAGATTCCGTTACAGTTTTCCCCCCGTTCAATCGTGTCTTAACATTGTATCGATGCCAGTCGGACCTGAAGTGAACCCGTTGCTCGTCGAGGTCAAGAAAGATAACCCCCTGGCAGATATTGCATGCTCGCGGACCTGACTTTGACACTGATGTGGGAGGTTCTGGGGTTCTGCGTGAAGGTTCCCGATTTACGAGATTTCGAGGGGTCAACGAGTCCAGGAGCTCCAGCGGCAGGGAAAAGATGTGGTACTGTGAAGTCTGCATGTCCGCGTGTGCTTTTAGAGTCTGAGGTACAAAAGCACAAGTATTGAGCCGCTATAAGTAACTTAACAGATGATAAGTTTCACGGGTCCGACGCGTCGAGATGACAAAACCACAAATTATTATTGACTCGAGGAAATCCGGGCCGGAGATCGCCGATACATGTCAGAGTTCGAGTAATCTTGGCCATCTACGACCTCCAGATCACCATGGTCTCCGCATCTTTCGCCGACAGGCCCTTGAAGAAACTCTGCTTGTTCGATGTGGATGGGACATTAACTCCTGCTCGCCAGGCATGCATACTCCACTGTCTCGTCGCGTACACTTGAACACTCATGATCTCTTAGGCTGCATCTCCAGAGATAATTGAGACCTTGCGCGCTCTTCGCAAGAAGTTAATCATCGGGTTTGTTGGGGGATCTGATTTGAAGAAGATTCGGGAGCAACTTCAGACCGGCACCGAGGACTGTATAGATACTCTATTTCTTTGTCAGATTGGCGCTAACCTCTACCGCGGGTTTGTCAGTCATTCACGAATTCGACTACAGTTTTGCGGAGAATGGTCTAACGGCATACAAACTCGGAAAAGAATTGCCATCTCATTCTTTCATCGGCTTCCTGGGTGAAGATCGTTACAAATTGTTGGTCAACTTCGCGCTTCATTACATTGCTGACATGGACATACCAATCAAACGGTGCACGACGATTTCTTTTGATCTCGTTAATCTGGCTTATTGGCGTTTGAACAGGGGCACATTTGTGGAATACCGCAATGGAATGGTGAACATCAGTCCAATTGGCCGCAATGCAAGGTATATTCCAGACCGCGCTGCATGCGGTTCAATTTACGGATGATGATTATTCAGCACCCAAGAGAGGAATGATTTCGAGGTTCTTGACTTGGTAATTATCCCAGCAAAAATTTCTCCCGACTTCTTATAGTTTCTCGCAGAAAAATGGGTGGCGGGCCACAATGGTTCAAGCCATGAAGAACAAGTTTCCCGACTTTCCCCTGACATACTCCATTGGGGGTCAAATTTCGTTCGACGTCTTCCCACATGGCTGGGACAAGACTTTCTCTCTGGGCAGGGTAGAAGATGAGCAGTTCGAGGAAATCCACTTTTTCGGCGACAAAACCTATAAGGTCATCCGTCTTTTAAACTATGCACCTAGCACATAGGAACTAATCTCTCGACAGGGTGGAAATGACTATGAAATCTATTCCGATCCTCGAACCATTGGCCACAGTGTGAAAAGTCCCGCTGATACGATAAAGATTCTTAAAGAACTTTTCCTCAAGGATTAGACTCACTGTGTTCCCATCCCTAACCTTGCTTATATGTAGAATGTAGAATTCAGATGGAAATTGTAGAAATGCGATCTAAATTGTCGGTGTATATGAATTACTAAAATTCCCACTAAGTACTTACTTTCCACAGCCCAAGTGATTATTTATGTTCTACCGACGGTTGCTGGAATTACAGTGGTTTGCATAAATAATTGCCGCATCATTTTGTGGAATTCGCGTTTCAACTATTTGGCCTTGTGATGACCATCAGCGGCGGAGCCCTGCCAGCAATGCGACGC